>Ga0307511_10005850_pt1 | contig 12432 bp, 18 predicted proteins | sample 13_EM_MG_FD_200266 | JGI IMG/M metagenome (GOLD analysis project Ga0307511, IMG submission 200266) | Populus trichocarpa ectomycorrhiza microbial communities from riparian zone in the Pacific Northwest, United States - 13_EM | ecosystem: Host-associated > Plants > Roots > Unclassified | place...
CCCCGCCCCCCCCCCGTTTATCCCGGACATAAACCACCAAACCACCCCTCAACAACCTCCACCGGTTAGGTTAGGTGGCACAGTTTACAACTCTTGACATTATAAAATCTAATATTACATCTCCCCATTAAAATGGTCACCAAGTGTTAACATACCTGTACCTCAAGTTTTATACCTCTATTACCCTGAAATCTCATTTTTTTTCAATATACAATATCTTCTTTAAATATCGCAGAAATTCGAAAAAAAAATATTAAGGCAAGGGGGGGGGTAAATTTGGGTAGTCTCTAGTCTAGTTTTCATCGCAACAGTATTGTAGGACTTGGGGGTTTATTTTATCACAGATGCGAAGAAGATCTAGACACCTAGATATACCTAGGCTCCAAAAAAATCTACTAGTACTTACCACACCTGCTTTCCGCTGTACGAAGCGGTTGACGGCTCTGGTGTTGTGTAGCAAGTCGTATTGGCCATGGTTATTACAATGAAATCCTGCTCGAAACCTTGGAGTCATTAGTTCCCCTCATTTGTATATGTTTCACAGGAAGGAGGAGATCGGAGGACTTTGTACCAGAAGAGCCACTCGCTAGTTCACAAGGCAACCACCTGCTATACTCCACACACATACCCTCCTGGCATATTGGTTGGCTATGCATGAATAGTTGGGAAAATAATGTTACCCTTTGACGTCAGTTCTTTATGTATGTAGCTACAATGGTGATTCAGGAATAGTCAACTTAGTGGTGCTAGTGAATCCATTAAAGTGCTGGTGGGCTACATAAATCACTACCACAGTGGGCATACTATATATTCCTACAACAGCAGGAAGGCCTGTCGTATTGAGGCCCGAACATATACATGCCTGTAGGGTATAGCACTAGTCAGGCTACCCACTACCATAATATCTCACGAATAACAAGAGCGGTGCACATTATCCACTGCAGTCACAAAGAGGGTAGCCTCCTGTTATCAGGGGGACTCCATTACCCTGAGCTACTCTTGTGTATAAGTACAAGGTACTAAATAGGCTTGAGTTTGTTCCTCTTAGTTATAACTATGCATTCATTCCGGGCGAGAAGGGTATCTACATGTTAAGAGGCTCTCATAATTTTGGTAATTCCCATCCTGTCCATGTCCATGATATGTCATGTGAGCCACCTGAGAACCGAGTATCCTCTGGAGAGGTACCTGTATTGCTTCTTCTTCGCCAGATCTTACGGTAGTTGAACTCGCAGGCAAACTGAACGTAAAGAATGTAAACAACTGATTCACTGTTCACTCGAAAAACCCCATTTCTCAAACTTGCAGTCCATATCCGGTTTCAAATTGAGCTTAAAAGTCCCCATCGATATCCTATATAAGCTAAGCTCTGCAACAAAGACAGTCATCAAGCACAGATATGTAGATGACAAAACTCCAAATATTGCAGCAGTACTGCCCATGGGTATGGCGGTGATGAGGTATATGAACAAACACCACCCCCGTATCCCATATTTCAAAGTCTAATCATCAAATCAAGTCAGCAATCGCTATAGCCAAATGCATCACCCATGCAACACCTGTAAAGTAAAATAAATATTGGAAATACGCAACCCGTCAACACTATTGAAGCCAATGCACCACACAAGCCAACTTCACACACCAGCTCCACTCGCTCCATCCCACCTTACTCCTCTGCCTCAACATTCGCATTCCCTTGAGTCCCAGGGGGCCAGGGTACCCCGACTTCCATCGGCGGATGGTTGCTTGGTAGCCCGACCATCCTCCCTTCAGTCTCTGCCAACCCTTCCATCAGAATCCTCCTACACTCCCCCCGATAAAATCTCTCAGCCGCGGCCCTCCTATTCCCAAATATATTCTGCATTCCCGCACTCTCATACAAGTCCTTATTATGCCAATCCATCCTCTCGCACATAAGGTCGAACAACCTGATTGCTTGGTTATTGGTCATGGGGCGGTGTGGGGAGTATTTATCCGGGGTAGTGATTGGGTCAGGAATAAATGGGGGCTCGCTGGACGAGCTCAAGGTTGGGGAGGATAATGCTGATGCATTATGATTAGTATCATTGGTCACTGGATAGTGGGTTGGAGAACCCTCAAGACCACTATGGTAGATAGCAGTATTCGAAAGCAACTCCCCAGATGGTGTGTATGGGCTTGCTCCAGGGCTAGGTATGGGACCGGTTGATACCAAATAATTTGATAATGCTAACCTAGGTTCCCCCTTATACATATATGATCTCCCTTGACCACTCTCTCCAGCTTCAGTCTTACTGCTTGGAGTGCGCGTGGTTGTGGTGGCTGCAGCCGCCATAGCTCTTGCCTGCTTCCATCCCTTCTTGGGCCCTGGCTTCTTTCTCGGCGGCTTGATGTTCTGGGTCGATTCGCCTTCCGTTTTTTGATTCTTCTGCGGAGGCTAAATTAGTGATTGTATATGGAAACATTTTCCCAAGAGTCATACCTTAGGGGACTTTATTTTCTCCTCTTCTGATTTTATATCCTCTCCAGAACTGATAATTGGTAGCGGTGGAGCGTAGGAGACCACCTTTCCACGACGCCTCTTCCTACTGGGGCTACCCTGGGGTGCACCGGCACATGTTAGCATCATGTCTACCCTAGCCATATAACCTATGGATACGTACCGTTGCATCAAAACCATCCACTATTTGGGTGTCGACGTCTACCGAAGCATTCTTGGTTGCCTTGAGCTTAATTTTTGGCACAGGGGTTTCATCTGAGTATTGTTTAATATGAATGTTAACCCCAGGTGCCTTTTTAGAATCTCCAGTGGTTCCGTTAAGCTCTCCCACAGCAGGAAGAAGGTCCTCGAGATCCTCTGGTGCAGGCGTCAAAGAGCTCGAACGGTCCTTATCCACATCTAACTTACTGAGGTTGTCCTTGAGTTCGGCCATCAAGACAGTCGATTTCCCACCAGTGGTAGGCCTTTGGCCATTGGCTGTGGCAGGCTCGCTGGTTCTGTCGCTGGTCGAGAGTTCTCGGGATCTCCCCGAGTCTTCGAGTTCGGGGCTATTACTGAGTGATTGACCGCTCTCTCCACTTGCTGGGCCGTTATTCGAACTGCGAGTCCTCGCTGTGTTATACTCCCTAGATGTAGAGTTAGGATCTCCTTTTTGGCGTAGAGACCGACCATTAGCCAGTTCTCTATAGTTAACCTCTTTAGCTGTGCTTCTAGCAGACCGCTTTGGAGAAGTCTCAGCTACAGTAGGTGTCTGTTGACTGCACTCAGCAAAAGTGAAAGCAGGAGCGGGAGTGCCTATAGCAACTGTAGTTGGCATCTGGTGGCTTTGATCTGGAACGGCGGGGGTGGTACTGTTCATTTGTACTAGTTTTGGTAGATCCAGGCTTAGAGGTGGATATGGGTTCGGGAAGTACGAGGCTAGGTTCAGGTGTCGCTCCAGGTATAGAGGCGCACTTAGGTATGGGTTCGGAGAGTACGAGGAAGGTTGCTCAGGGTTCAGAATCAGGGAGAGCTATGTCTCTAGCCTTTAGTCATCAGAGAAGCCAAAGGATATCAAGCAACCTAGATGCTAACTTACGTCCATACCCCCCCCGCAGAGCTTGACTGTAGCCTGCGAAAGTTTTGAAGCAATAGACTCGAAACTGTAGTCTTGTTGCACTCGAAACTGTAGGTTTGGGGGATTCTGGATTCGAAACCTTGATTAGCGCTTTAATTGAACCAATTCAATAGCGAAGCATCCACTACTGCTCCTCGAGTGCATATGGACCCAGAAACGCAAGTCACCAATGCCCCAAGAAGACTCGGAGCAAGACACAAGACCCATTTTCAGGGATTTCGGGCTCCCCATTGAAATTGGACAAACGAACAAACAACATGTAAGTAGGGACCAACGTACCTAGTCTTATTATGAGGCTTGCGATGCAAACTTTAGACTTGCTGGAATGGTATAAAGGAAGTGAGAGGCTTGCGTTTATATAGTAGGTGAGCTGATTGACGTCCAAAGTGACCGACAGGTTTTGGCGTGTAACTGGGAACGAGATAGTAGGAGGGGATCTGGAAGGCTATGAGTGGAAAATAGATAACCAGGCTTGGGTGAGCACTGACCTGGATTCGGTCCTTCAATTCACATTCTCTAGATCTACGGCGGGTAATCAATATCTCAGTGCTGTTCAAGTTCCATTAAAATTAGAGTTTAAGCCTGAGTGTATGTATTCAAGCTAGACTAGAGTAATGCAGACACATGTAGCAATTAATTTCTTGCTACTCGCCTGATTGTAGATACTGTTTGAATTCGATCATGAGGTTGTGGCTGGAGAGCTGGGCTAGGCATATCTCTAGATTTCAACTGCCTGCCACCTGCAATGATAAGCTCTGAGAGCAAGCAAGCTTGCACGCTTGGGCAATAAGGAAGGCAATATTGATGAACATACACCCCGGCGACCTCTTCATTGACTTCTTTCTTGGCCGACATCTCCAGCCAACCAACTTTTCCATAGACCCATTAATTAACTAACCGACCCCTCCAGTGACCATGGCATCCTCTCCACTGACTCTCCACTGACAAATCCCTCTCGCTTCCCCATTAACTTGCCAGTATCCCCATTGTCAAGCCAGTTGGCTAGCCAATTTTATCACTACCTGTAGAGAAGCACGTATCATGTTGCATTAAACTATTATAGCTTAGATTTGCTGCTATTTCGCTACTCTTGGGCTCAAATAATCATTATATAGTGTTTACATCAGTAGTCCGAAATAACCGTTGGAGAGTGTGTTTGCCAGGTGTATCATTCTGAATGTAGCTACTGGCAATTAATTCACATGTTATACCAGGGTTCTAATGTAGTCTGGAACTTTTGTTTTTTGGGGTAAGTGTGGAAGATTCTTAAATCGGGTTCTGGGCTGTTTCAAGCAGACAATGAGAAACCAGCCACTTGGTTGGCTCGTAACCAAGCAGTTTACATTTATATGGGCTTCGGGTTGCTTGGAACACCTTACGAAGCCGCCACTTAAGCTGGTTGCCAGTCAAAGGAAAGGAGTCCGGGTCAGGAGCAGTAATAAGAAGTAGGTAGTATATCTCCCTCCACTAGTCCATCTCTCATTTATAGCTAGGCCAGACTATCTATAGATAAGTAGCTACAGTTCGATTCCGACCCCCAGTATTGCAGTGATTCAGTGCATCTGTATATAAATACCTATGTACTGAATTTAATAAATCACCAGTTCATCTTCATCAACTCCATCTTCCCCAGTTCCCTTGACCAGGAGCCCATCCCAATCCTCCCACAATGCCCAGCCATCCACTCCTATGAACATGATCATCCCAAGCAGGTCGTAGCCGTGGGTTGGCGCTTGCTCTTTGCCGAGCCCTTATAAGGCTTCACTCTAAGTATGGTTGAATCGGGAGTGAAGTGGGAGGAGTTGGGAGCCCACACAGCGAGGTGACGGGTAGTATATATGCACCGCATGGGGCAGTTTAGCTGGAGGAGCCGGTCACGCATATTGATTACGGGGTGTACATATCGGTGAAGTATCTTAACCGTAGGGATAGAGGTTGGATTATGATTGCCCCAATCCTCGAATTAGATAAAGAACAACAGTCAAAGAGCTGATAGATAGTACGACCCTCCTCCCACAAACTACACCATTTAAAAGGATAGTCTGGGTGGGTACTACCCTACTGAAAAGGAGATAAGGAAAAATTTCCTAATCCGGTAGTCGCTACCCTTATTGGTCAATAAAGCTACTGAATTAGGTATAGTCGTTTTTGCATATATTTGAAATCCCTTTATCTAGGGATGTAACCATTTTTCTTCTTAGTACATGTAAACAAAAGAGAAAAAGTTCCCAATGAAACGGATGTCGTATGTGAATAAAAAACAAGACCCGCTCCTGCAAGAGCGAAAGGATCGGACTTACATCACATAGGCCAGAGGACTGTGATGCCGACTCGACGCCAGTCAACGTCGCCCCCCGCCACGTCGGCGGGAGTAGTATCCTATGGCCCAAGACAAACGGGAGAAGGTTTGGCCTTGATAATCAATCACAATTGGACGGTCTGCCACAGTGAATATATCAGGATTGCGCAGATATTTGTCGTTTTTTGTTATGGTTGTGATATCTTATCATGTGTGCCAGAATTGATGCCCAGGAGGTGCCAGGTGAAGGAAGTTAAAATGGTGGATTGTGGATGTTTATCGATCCCCATATCTGGAAGCTTCTCACGGTGGGTAAGGCAACGGGGTGTGACTGGAGTTGGAATCACCGAAACTTCAAACTGATACTCTGATGTTCCACAAAAGCCAGGGAGGCTAGTAGAGGGCATTTATCCGTTTCCTCACCAGAACCGCCAAGCTTAGTGTTTCAGAGCCAACTATTATTCAGCAATGTATACTATGATGAATGCTATTGTAAGCTCGTGGGATGGTTTGGTTTATTTTCCCTAAATCTCTTGTAGCCCCTCGCCGGTGTTATATATAGTCAGGGGCGAGTGAATCTCGTAGAGGTGCACTGCTGCTAGCAGCCTGTTGGCTATCATTTGGAACCTACACTGTAAATTTCCTCACTTCTTACTCAGGGGAAATAGAAACGTAGAGAGACTCAAGTAGAAATTAGAATTCAGGGAGTCTAGTCTCACCCATCATATTAAACAGGCCATATAGACCCTCTTAAAGTCGGAATAGTTGGTTGGAGTGGTTGAGTTCAGAGAAGACCAATTCGCAATCAGAAGCAGCCTATATTCACTATGCATGAAACCACTACCTGTCATATATTTATTCCAGTTGTGTAGGGTGATCTGGATACATAGGGTTAAAGTAGTGGCCTTGTTTTCTATTTCTCATGAATAGTTTGTAAATTGCGTCGGGGCTCTCAGTATGGGTAATTCGCTTCCTCAAAAGTATTCCTCATCCGAGTGCTCAGCATCACGACATCCCCATCCGTTCTGCTCAAACATCATGACCATCTCCTCCCACACTTTATAACTCACATCGTCCCACTCATCCGTAGCCTTCATATCTTGCAATAACCTCTCCTCCTCGACAATATCAAAGCAATCCCCTGCCCATCTTCCACGCACATCCAGCCCGCACATACTCGCACTCGGATCATCCGACCAACACGTGCTAACTGCCACCACAGTCCCAAATGTAAACCCCCATTCATGCTCGGCGTCTGGGCGGTCCTGCCCACCGCCATCTCCATGCTTACTCGTCAGCACATCCGCATAGACATACTGCATCTTGGTGAGGTTCCTGAGTACCCAGTGACGCCCGGGGGGGAAATATTTCTTGATTTTCAGGATTCTCCGCCAGGGCCCATGGCTTCTACCTTGACAGAGACGCTCCGGAGGTGGACCTGGAGCGGAGTTGCGGGTAGGTGGAGAGAGGCACGTCACGTATGAGCTTACGACGTTGGTTGGGTACATGAGTAGCATGAGATGGTACGCAGTCAGCTTGGTGTATCTCCCAGGGGATAGTTCCAATTCCTCCAGAATCTCTGGACTCGGGGTGAAGCCCTTGGGGATCTGCATGGTGATCCCGGGGGGATTTGATCTGATGTAGTCCCCAGCACACATCAAGGGGGTGTTTGCCCATGGGGCGAGGGTGCGTCTGAAGTGGGTATGGACTTCGGCGTGGAGAAGGCTTTGGAGGATACGGCAGCAGCGGCTAAGGGTGTAGAGGGAATTGAGGTCGAGTTGGGCTGTGATGAGGAAGACGACCTCGACGGGAAGCTGGAGGAAGTTGGAACAGGGTGTACGTGACTGGTGAGCAGCGACAGGCCCGGATTCATCACCCCGTGATGATGGGTACCGGTGGCACTAGTATCGGTACTGGTACCCGTACAGCCCTTACTAACCTCCATAGCGACGGGGACAGCAAGTAGGTGAATTATCTGGTCCGGGAGCTCAGAGTTTACAAACTCCCCAGCTTTGCCCCAATTTCCCAGCGTCTCGCAGCGTTCATGGGCAATCATCTCCCAGTATTGACCCATCTTTGTTAACGTTGTCTGGTTGGCGAGGTGGATGTTGCTGCTAACTTACTTACAACCGAGGTATATAAGTAGGTACGGTTACGTAAGTACAGTAGCCAATTGATTTGTCCTGCAATGACGTTTGTCATAACGAGCGCAAGTTAAATTTTCGAACCTCCGATCCACAACTAGATTATGTTGTTTTTAATATGAAGCTTCTAGTGATTGGGCTATCGAGTTCATTGAATTTTTTTTTCTTTTTTTCTATCGCTAGCTATCCCAGCGTATATACCGTATACATGAACTCAAATGTGCGCACATGGTTGTGTCATAGCCATACACCGCATACGCTCATGTGCCCTATACGCCATCACCTTAAGTGTCTCATACGCCATCATGTGTATGCACATGCCATGTGGATCGGAGAGTAGTTTCTTACAATTAGTCCTGCATCGCTTACTGCAAGTTTCCGCACCACCACACCACACTCTTTATCGAACAGCCACAACCGATGCAGAAACAAACGCAAGTAGTAATGTCACCTTGACGCAAAGCGCGGTCCGTCAAAATAGGTATCCAAACAGCTGTCTGGAATCGTACAGGGTATGGTCTAGCCAGATCTAGAAGACAAGACTGACGGCAAGCAGCATAGACAGCACGGATTGAACAACAGGTTCCCAACATTGTACTCGTAGTAGGGTGGATCACACAGCACTTGGCTTTTCTGTCTTTTTGGGAGATTGCACTGCGGGTCATATTGTGGGCCACACCGGTACCTCTGCCACTGATAGAAGAGGAAGGCGTGTGACGATTTGAATAGTTGCTGCTTGAAGCTGATGGGATGAGAGTTTGATTGAGCGTTTGATTGCCTGACAACGTTGCTCTGCCCACACAAAGAGATGACAAACCTTGCAGTGATGGAGGCTTAACGTGCGAGGCCTGCGAGATCTAGTTATTTTGTAGGCACAGCTTGATTATAAGGAACGAAGTTTGAAAAGACAAATATCTACCACCAATACATATAGCAAGGGTCTTTGCCGGATAAAACTATAGACAGGCATGGAGAACCCCGATATATATATTGCATACTAGTTTAGCAAGATTCAGAGAAGCACTCTCCAACACTAGAAGAGGCATTGAGAATGGCCAACGGGAAATTGTGAATTTAAATATAGTTGGTGTGGTACGTATACGGTGTGGTACGTATACGGAGCCAAACTCTCATCACCCTAGGAGTACATGTACTTTTGATAGAAGTTACTTCAGGCCAATTGTAGGGGTCGTGGCTTGTTGCGCAAAGGCATGCATGTTGCAACTCCAGGGTCATGACTGGATGATACTGAATACAACGACTATTTTGAGAAGTATCTACCATGGCTCAGTAGCACTATTGGATGTCAAACAAGTCAAGTAGTCTGCAAGATGTGCAAAAAAATGTATAGGGGGGATTCAAGTCAATTGACCCCTGTGCCAGCTTGCAGTTATGTATCGTAAATACCATTTTCTGGCCATATGTATCTATGAATTCAACTCCCTTTTCCCTAATCAGGGAATCTACTTGGCGAGGCTCATGATATCAGTTCTAGTAGGAATATATAGCACGGAGGTTTTTCATAATACGAAGAAAGATAATTACGATTGGCTCTGCTTAATATATGTTCTACACACGCCCCGGCATATCTGACGCTGGTTTGCTCCTCTGTAAGCTCTCAGCAGATAGTTGTGTTCCCTAATGTGGTACAACATATATACATTTAGGAATTATTATAAATCCATATATCTTCAATTCTAGGATACATATGTAAACATCTATGAGAATGTTTGGAAATTTAAGTATGTAAGTACTATATATACTACGAGGTAACCTTACTTTAGATCGATGAATGTATAGTTCTTGGTACCTTATATATATGTACACTTCTGTAATAAGCATGTAGTATAGATGTACGTATGGAGTATATCTATACGTATATTGTATGGAATTATGACACATGATCTTGCCTATAACTTGTTATCACCGAAAGCTGCTTACTCAAGATATACATCAGGAAAACATCACCAAAATATTTTTATTGTGTATTTGGTGGAATTCAATGGCGTCCGGGCGTATTATTGCGTCTCTAGCTGGCGCCCGTTATTTGGAAAGTTTGTCTCCCGAGAGGCATGGGAGACAGCCGGGAGATAGCTGGAGACACCCAGGAGACACCGAGAGACACCGAGAGACACTAGAGGCACTAGAGCCATTCTCAAAATGTGTTCCTGATGTATGTCTATGCTTCTACCTTATATTATCCTAACAGCCTCAATAATCCTTGACAGCCCTCTAACCTAGTCCCGAAAACAGACTTGCTATAGCATCCAGAATATATGCGCATTCCCAAAAGCCCCGTGCGTTGTGTGACTATCAACTAGGCCGGAACACAGGTCCTAACGATGGGAATACGTTGGGCTGGCATTTGCAGCTGAGCTACACATCCCGCATCTCAGCGTTGATCAGCGTCCCCACACGCTGGTGGGGGCAAAATGGGGGAAATTTGAATAACTAAAAATACAACACAATAAGCGTCAGCCACGACGTATGCGCTCTATAGGTTTCCCTCAGTTTCATCAGCAGCAAGGTTGGGACTGTAACTATAGTGACGGTGGAGAGTGCTAAACATGTTCTCTAACATGTAGATGGGCGTGGCAGTAAACTTCATGACACCAATCTTGTCGGGGGAGGATTGATCATTTCTTGGTAGCTATAGACAGCGAGGAGTTTAGGTGCTGGATTCCCGATGGAATCTAAATAGTGGGCGTGAAATGATTATAGTTCACAACCTAATCACTTGGTGACACAAGCAATAAGGGTGGGTCTTCAGGAGGATTCGGGTTTCCAAAAAGTTGTCTGTAGGATGTCCAGTATTTGTGGTCGAACGATATGGTAGTGGTGGATCTCATCGATATGATCAGCTGTGATTGGGGCCGTGCAAATAGGACGGGTTAATATGGAATATAAGTTGAATCAAAAGCTCCGTCCCTTGTCGGGGTAATCTTTGTGTCTGGGATCGTTCGTTGGATTATATCGGTCGAGGAATTCATATGTTGGCCGAGATATAATCGAGCCGTGGGGTTAAATGGTTGCAACGACGGAAGAATCATGGGAATTCTTGAGCCGATGGATATCTATGATCTGGAAGGTGTATATATGTTGGGGAATGCCCCCCCTTCGTTAGATCCCATATCATCATTGAACATATCATCTCTTCACTTAGCTATCGGTAAAGCAAACCTATTTCTTACAGCTAATATTCAACCTCGAAGCGTCGGGAGCACAAAATGCAGGTAGACCCAATCATGAGCTGAGTTATCGCTGGAATGATGAGAAGATATTGTGGGTGGGCAATGCTGTGAAAGTCTAATAGGGATGGCTATGTGATTGGGACAGTGTGATGGGTATTCGGTCCCTTAAGGCTCCATATTGGTTTGATCTAGATGCACTGCGATCGATTACCGGAAATGACCCTTAGACCAAGAACCTGAACTTCAGAGATGCTCATTGAGATGGAATATCAATATATATATATATTGTGCAGCTGCGAGTGGCATGTGCAGTTGTCGGCAGGTCGTTCATTATTCCTCTCGCGTCACCTAACCCTAATACGGTAGGTTCCGACTTCACCCATACAGGGATCCCTTGAGCCAACTTTTTGCCCCGCCAAACCCACCAAATCGCGAGACAAAAACACCTGCGCTGCCCTCATCCAGCCTCTCTTCAGTCTACAAATCGCTTAGAAAGTTGCGCCCAGCTACGGAATCGATTAGTGATCCAAATTTTCGTTTGTTCGGCCCATTGTCAGCACAAATGGAGACAGAGACTACACAGCCAATGGTGCAGCCTGATCAGCTAGGGGAGAATCTTACAGCAACTGAAGCTCCTGTGACAGGAGTTAATGAGGAGACGGTAATGGAGGGAGGTGAGGATGGTGATGAACCTCTAACGTAGGTATTTTCCCTCCTCACCCGCCGATCAGTCCAATAATTACCAACTAACCTTCCTCCTGGCATAGTCTCCCCTCAGACACTCTCGCCCACCTCCAGACATTCCTCACCGAGCGCCGTGAGCGAGAAGAACACTTCAAAGCACTAGCCTCCCAAGCCGAACGGGACCATGAAGCCCGAACTTCCGGCTCCTCAGACCCCACAACCAGCACCTCCGCCACCACCACTGCCGATGTCTCCATAGACCTATTCGAGGAAGATTGGCAAATGTCACAATTCTGGTACGACCAACCCACCCAGCTCGCCCTCACCGAAGAACTCACCTTTGCCGATTTCCAATTCTGCACCCGCCCCCCAGGCACCTTCACCACCCCCACTACAGAATCCACTGAACCAATAAACGTTGCCATTGTCTCTGCCCCCAGTGTCTTTGTGCATCTCCTCTCCCTCCAACGCAAGGGAGTAATACCAAAACACATCCACCCCACCCTCCTCGAATTTGA
>Ga0307511_10005851_pt1 | contig 12430 bp, 15 predicted proteins | sample 13_EM_MG_FD_200266 | JGI IMG/M metagenome (GOLD analysis project Ga0307511, IMG submission 200266) | Populus trichocarpa ectomycorrhiza microbial communities from riparian zone in the Pacific Northwest, United States - 13_EM | ecosystem: Host-associated > Plants > Roots > Unclassified | place...
CTATATTATGGTGAAAGTATAAAAGCAGGGACCGCCTGAAGCCTATATTATGGTAGAAAGCATATAATGCCGGGATATGATGTATGCAGAACGTATAGGAATATTCATGTATATATATGGTGGTAAAAGACCACCGATAATTCAATCAATCAATTTCTACCACAAGTCTATGAAACCCATTCTTCCGCTCATATCTTAACAACTGGGATGAAGTTTGTCACGCTTGAAGGTGCCGAAGAACACATTCCGCACCCCTGTATTACGTCGACAGAAATTCACAATGGGCTCATGGTCCTAGCGATCTCAGCCTCAAAAATTTCTTCATACCCCGGACTACCTAAGAAAAAGCAATGCTTCTGCAATAGCTTGCAACAGTACTAGACAACACCACAGACACAGGAATTGGGTTGGGTATGATTCCGGAATTACTCCAGCAGGCAGGTACGACATGCTTCATTCCCGGTATTATTCCCCAATGATTGCCGTTCTATTCCGCAATCATTTCAGTAGCACTCCTCAAGGATTCCCATGCGTAGTAAATTTGAACCCTTGTACAGGGCAAGTCAGTATTACCATAACCTAGATATCGACCTTCGACGTAAATTAAAGGACTTTTAAGGCTATTGCGCTAGTGGAAATTAGAAGCGAATGAAATCTTCAAATTATTGGCTTCGTCTGCACGGCGTTAAATGTTGAATATAGCTATTCATATACAGATGCCTACAATAGATGTTGAGGCCCAAATATTTTATAGCTAAGATAGCATGGTAATTTGTATGAGAATCTACAGAGAGCCTGCAGTGGCATATTTTGTTCATCTTACCACCCCGTATGCAGAGGAGTCTCACCTAACACCCTTTGTGTCCTGACGACATTTGTTTAAAACTATTTCCGGCTGTGATGAACCGTTTCACAACAAATCCTTGCATCGTAGTCGCGTGCGCTTCACGCCCCTACGTTGAGATATTGGGTAAGTGCGTGTATAGCTATCCTGTTTTCTGTACTACACATCTCTTTTAATATGGTAACAGCAGCACGCTAGAGGCCTCATAAGATAGTAGTAACTAGCTAGACATATTTCAAGTACCACACAAATTAGTAGCACAAACTAGTGTATATCTGACCATATCTAGGGCGCTTGTGATAATTATAACTCTCATTCCATACATGTATAACAATGGCGAAGCAATAAATCAAATATCACTCTAAACTAAAATCAAAACCATTCCCGCAAGGTGACTAGCTATCTTCAAATTTGGCAGCAAAGCGTGGGATTGCCATATTCACCTGGTGAAAAGCATTGTCTATAACCTGAATTAATGCCACCTCAACATCCCCCTCCAACATTTCCCTGAGCCGTTGCAGATGTTCCGATGCGACCTGATGAACCTGTCTAAGATTTTCCAATAACAAAATAGGTCTGGGATTCCCTGGTCTGGGATCGTTTGCTTTCCTCCTGAGTTCTGTGACGATGTCGTCCGCCTTGTTGAGTTCGGCTGTTAGTTTATTGCAACAGTCCGTAAAGTCGGTAGGCATTGTGATAAATGTCGATATTGAAAGTGACTTGGTTGAACTTTGATGTCAGCGAAAGGAATGGGTTTCGGTAGCTGTAGTACCCTGAAGCGCTGGCGATATGAGATCGGTACCTTATATACTCAAATTCCTGGGGTCATACGCATGCGCATGTGAAGATGGAATTGATCAAGTGGTTAAAAACCTTGCACGTGAGGCTTGCAAGTTCATGGCCATACCTGGGAAAAGTATAAACCTCAACTACCACAACCCGCCGAATGAGCGTCAATTCGGGTGTTGGGATACTCAGCATCAGTCGAGTTTGTCGCTGTTGTGGACTTTGTATACGGGGAACACGGCGCTTTTGGCAGCTGGAAGGGCTGAGGAGACAGCTGGAAGGGCTGAGGAGGTACTTGAGGAGAACTAAAGATCCATACACCTGTGCAAGTATTGCGTGGAAATCGAATGGAATAGAACTCTGCTTTATCAACCGTAATTACATCATCCACATAGACATCTCGTGAGCTTCTCGTATTGGACTCTGTGACAAATTTCCGTCGGCTAAACATGTTTTTTGTCTTTGTCATGGTATGATACTGGGGATTTTTAAGTGTACTAAATATCCTCACCTATGCTGATGCTTCTCGGGTATCGTCATTTTTTCCTGATGGCATTTGTCGTTCCGGGGGTCCAGGAGTTGCATGCGGTTTCGGAATCTAGGATTAGTAGTTGACGTTCGAACGCTCTGCGACATGAATCTCCCACTAGGGATGGCCATTCTTTCTTCTCCTTCTATTTGCATGTCCGAATGCTTTCGTCTAGGGTGGTTCTGTGGTAACCTTCTATCTATGTCTGGCGCATCCTGAGAGTATTATCCCCATGCCCATTGCCAATATCCCCTAGTTTGCTCCCACATGTTTAAGAGAAATTTGGTGTTACGATGCTAGAACCAGATCAGCCATGAAGTTTCTACGGGAGGTACCATTCGTCATGTCTGAAGATAACCAGGCAAACAGCCACAAGGTTTCAGCCGGGAGCCAAGAGGACATAACCTATAGAATATGGGAAGTCTGTTGGGAAATGCTAGTATTACATCCCGTGGTGTCGGAGGTGTTGGAATATATCGGTCGATGTTTCTTATGACATTTAGTGTTTCGTATGGTGGTATGGATGGGCTTTAGCGATAGAACAGCTCTTATGCACTGGGTGAGGAAATAGATACCTAGCAGGATGTCTGCCGTCGTTGTCAGCATTCGAATATAGGTTGACTTCTAAATAGAAGCGAGCAGCGGAGGCTAATGCAGCATGTTCAGAGGCGGCAGCTATTGTGGAGATTAATAATAACATGAGCAGAACACTCCCGGATGTGCCAGCGAGTGCAGGTAACTCGCGTAGAAACGGTGCCGGGGTGGGTTTGCGTTCCAACACATCTCCCAGTCCCCTTGTATATTATTCTAGAAGCTCCATAGGTAGTAGTAACTAGCTCGATATTCCTATTTATTTCAAGTACACTATATACAAGTGTATATCAGACAATAGGGCACTTGTGCAAAACAGGTTACTGTTGTAAATCTCATTTAATGCATGTATAACAATGCCTAAACAATGAATCCAGATATCTCTCTAAACTAAACCAAAACAATCAATCATCTATGATCTCTCAAAAATGGATGCAAAGCGCTGGATTATCCCACTCACCTTTTGTAAAGTATCCTCCACAAGCTGAACTGTGGCTGCATTATCCTCCGCCTCACCACTCCCTTCCAACAGTTCTCTGAGTTGTCGCAGTTGATCTAATCCGACCTGATGAATACTTCTGAGGTTTCTCAATAGGAACGCGACTCTGAGATTCCCTGGTCTGGGAATCACAGCTTCTGCATCAAGCTCCCTCAGAATATGGTCTACCTTGCTGAATTCGGCTGTGAGCTTATTGAAGAATTTGTGGAAGTCGGTAGACATTGTTATAGTTGGGAGGAGACCGAAAGTGACTTAGTTGAACGTCAGTGTCAGCGATAGGATTAAATTTTCAGTAGCGATGGTACTTTGGAGTGATATGAGATTATTGCCGCGTTACCAAGGGAGATGTGCTCAAATACCCAAGGCCATACACATAAGCATGTTGGTCAAGTGGTCAAAAGCAGGTGGGGTCTATTTTCAAACTGCGGCCATAAATATGTGTGGGAAACGTATAAAACCGCCACGAACCCCATGGCCATAGCTGATAAGCGATAGAGCAACATCCGGAACTCCAATGTAGAGTAAATGAGGGCGTCCGTTCAGATGCCCGAAGACTTAGCGCCAGTGAAGATCACAAATGTACAGAAACGAGCAGTGTATTTGGTAAGCTGAGAATACATGGCATTTAAAAATTTGGAAGGCTGAGGAGGTGCTTGAGCGGGTCTAGACACTTGACATACCGAATGGGATGGACTGCCAGCAGACTAGTACTCAGACTAGTTCAAACTGAACTACTAGTAACACGGAGATCTCGAGAGCTGGATGTGCATCGCAACATATGAAGAGAGGGTTGGTTATATCACCACAGGGGAAGGAGTTGAGGGTTCTGCGCACAACCTTGGAGGGACTCAAGCGGTATCTCGGCGGATCAATGATCTGGAGGCACAAGGCTAGTGGTGTAATTGTGCTATTTTACATATTATCCAATGCTACTTATTGAGACTAAGATGCTACAATGCTTGCCTGATATCAGGGATTAGCCTACTTGATGATCTAGAAATAATAGCTCAGTGACTCGGAAAATACAATCAAGTCGAGATGGGTCTATGCATATATTCCATGGTCATGGCTCTCGCATTCCTACGTATATATACTCAGCTTTGTTATAATAGCATGGTTGATACTGCGGTACTTCCCCTTTATTCCGTCCCCCCTACCCAGAATCTTTGGCAATTACCCCTGTAGCTGGTATATATTCGACCTCGAGCTGATGTTGTTCGACTTTCTTGGTGATAATCACTGTCGGCGATTTATGTACTCTATTTGTCTTTGTATGGTACTCGGGACTTATAGGTTATAGAGTGTCTCATCAGGAAACCAACTATCACCAGAAACTACTCAAACTAGTATTACACGGGTTTTAGGCATATCTTAGCCGTTTTTAGGCCGAATAGGCTCAAATTGTGAGAATATAAACGCCATATACGATATTCCCTTAGGAGAAGTAGCTAAGGGTGCATGCCTATGGCTACTGAGGATATAGTGGGAAAATATATGGTTGAATTGGCGAGCTTTTGGGGGGAAATATACTTGGGGCGCAAAGTCTGGAATACTGTGACTGGCTTGAATTCTTGCTTTAGTTGGTATTCAAATTCTAGGTACACTCTATGTTGCGTATCTTGGTGTCGGGTACATTTGCCTATGTGGAAGTTTGAGGGAGTGGTTTGTTAGGGATTTGTTGCAATATCTCTATCAAAAGGAGGGCTACCTGGAATGCTTAATCCTCAACCTTTGCCTACACCAAGGGCATTCATTCTTGGTTGTGGGGCTAGGCCTGGACGACTCTGATCGGAGATATGCCCGGATCTATCCCCTTCTACCTGTCAGACAGGATAGGAGAACCAGCTCAATATTTGTCCAGACGGCATGAGCATGTGCTTAAAATATTCAGCTCAGTGGATAGATCCTTGGAATTATTGAGCTCTTGAGCCCTTAGCCCCACTCTCCCTAGTGAGAGTAAGTTTGGGATTTGTCTCTTTATAGAGGGGGCCCTGTAGGAAGACCCTCCTCATTATTCATCAGATTGGTAATATGGTAGGCATAACAGACTTCCTTCTGTGCATATATTCCTTGGAGGCACCAAGTACTTTGGATCTTCTTTCATGATGTTTTCCAATAAATATCTGTTCTAGTCCCTCCAAAACTTTCACATCGGGAATAGTAACCTCACACAAAGTTATTCTAACCTCACGCAAAGATATTTAATATATTGTCCATCTCAACTTCAAATACCAATTAAATGCAAGAATTCAAGGCAGCCACAGGAACCCAAATGGTGTTCTCTGAGTATATTTCCCCAAAGTTTCTTCTCTCTGCAACCATATATCTTCCGACAACAAATCCAGCAACACTAGGCTTGCACCCCTGGCTATTTCTGCTGAGGACATAATGTATATTTGCTTTATATCCCCACAATTTGAGCCCAGTTGGCCCAACAACGGTTGAGATATGTCGAAAACCCGTTGGAGTTGTTGCCCGGTACTGCCCAAAGCTTCACATAGGCAAATATACCCCTACACCAAGATATCCAACATAGTGTGTACTTAGGGTTCAATGCCGACTAAAAGCAAGAATCCAAACCAGTAACAGCGTTCCAAACTTTGCGCCCTAAGTATATTTCTCCAGGAAAGCACCGCTATTCAACCATATACTTTCCAAACATAACTCCAGTAGCCATAGGCATGAACCCTTAGGTACTTCTCCTAAAAGGATACCGTATATGGAGTTTATATCCTCACAATTTGAGTCTATTCGGCCCCAAAATCGCTAGGATGCCTAAAACCCGTGGAGTGGTTTCCTAGTGAGACACTCTATTTGCAGAAGCAAATTCTTGTCCCAGCTATTTGAGCCACCACTTCACTTTCCGACTGTACTTGCCTGTCGGGATTATCCAGGAGTCGCATGCGGTTTCAGGGCCTAGGATTCGTTCTTGACGTCCGAGCGTTCGGGGTGGGAGGGGAATCTCCAATCTGGCTAGGTCATTCTTATTCCACTGAACTGTCCCAATATGTATAATCACCTGGGGGTGTTTCCGTGTTACACTCCGATACCTCACGCTTCCTGACAGTATTACCTCCATCTCCTTTGCAAGGTTCCTGTAGCTGCTTACACCCATAATCAGCCATCACGGTTCTAGGAATCTTCATGTAATCCCTCAGCCTGAGGCTCTTGCTGCCGGTTAAGCTGTTGTACCTCGGGTGGTCCGGGGTGGCGTCTATGGGGCAGTTCGACAGGATCCCGGAGCTGAAGATAGATTCTCAAGGTTTGAGTGGCGGTAGACAGAGAGGTTATGACCTTTAGAATATTGGAAGTCTGATAGAAAATGGTTATCTTGCATCTAGTAGTGTTGGTAATCAGAGATTTGTTCGAACATATCCGTTGATGTTTCATAACCATTGGTGTTTCGTATGTCGATATGGACCATTCTTAATGGGCCATTTCGATACTCTGTCGGTAGAATGAGCTGGGAGACTCAGGGTGAGGGTATATATACATCATGTCCCCAGAAAATCCCTGCATTCGCTGTTCAAATATACGCCTGTTCATAATTGCGAACGGGTTGACTATATAAATGCATAGCTGAAGTACGTAGACCCCTGGTATCACCAGAAGGGCCCACCCCGGCGGCACTGGTATCCCCGGTGAAACAGCCACCACCTCCACCATTACCAGAGAAAGCCACAGGGATGGTCATAGGAAGGAAGCTCTTTGTGCCCAACAGAGTATAACAAATGATGGGTGAAACTGCCATGATGACGGTGATTATTGATTTCCTCTGGAGTTTTCACAGGATTTATCTTCCTTTCCGTGGCAACATAGGGGCCATTCTATCCCTCTCATAGGTAGCTGGGATCCAGCCAGGGCTCTGGCTGACTCGTCATACGTCTATGAATGTGCGTGCGAGCACTCAGCGTTTTTTCCAAGAAAGCAGACCTAACTTCCCAGTCAGTTGGTATCACTTTCTCCATAGCCCTCTTCTCCTCAGCTCCGCGGGGATATTCTTCAAGGGGTGTGTTATTGGATCATTTTTCTTTGTGGTTTTTCTGATTTTTTATGAGGCGATGGATTGATTAGGCTGGTGAGTTTGCAAAATCATTTCTAGCGCTGGACAATACCTATGCGTACGAACCTGGGTTTGGCCAATTCGCGAGAGAAAACCATAAAAGGCTTTAATCTCTACATAAAATAGTACTATAAGCATTAAACACTGAAATCTAGCGTAGGAAAACTCACCCTGCTGCTCCTAGTCTGGTCGCCAACTCAAACTAAACCTCTCTTTCGCGCATGGCCCTTCTCGTATCTCCTGCACTATATCTTTGCCTGAAAAATCATGCTCAAATAGTGGCTCTCCCGCTCCCTTCATGTTGGCAAGCACAGACTGCCTAAAATGCCACTTTAAGAGCTCATCAGACACACGATGAGGATCAAGTGGATTCCGACACACTTTATCAAGCGCCCTGCAATCGACACCCAAGTAATTCAAGCCAAATGCCACCACCTTATGCCCGTCCTATATGGCTAATTAGTACCAATAAACGATGTGTCAATGTCAATACCAACTCACATCTGGATCCACGGATATCCTGCACTGACTAAATAATTGGTGAACGGTTGATTGTAACAGGAACCCACTCTGCGCCGAGTTGATCCTGTAATTCCCTCGAATCCAAAGAGTGTCCTTTGCAACAGGATAGATGTGTGCTGCATCAAAACCAAACCATTCGTAGGAAGCCATCGTGTTTACCACACCACTGATGACACATCTCCCATCCCTGGCGCGAATCCCTTCACGAAAACCATCGTCCAGCCCCGACACATTGTGTGAGATAATTCGATGTACGAATGGCTCGCCGGTCACTCGAATCGGACCTATCTCGCTCCATTGTCAAGTTAGCCAACCTGTGGGTATTCCCTTCATATCTATCAACACCCACCGTCGCAATTTACGTCATATAGTCCAACCTCCAGGCGGTCATCGGTTCTCGAGACAACGTAGTCGGAAATGGCCTCACAATTTTGAGCCCGATGCTCCACGCGGATCGGAAAGCCGTCCGTAACCAGCAGGATCTTTAGCATGTCCAGAAAGTTTGCTTCTGTGATCGAACCGTTTTGAATCAGTCCTCCCAGGACATCGTCTTCGCCATCCATCGTAGCATCGATGAAGTGGACATTTCGAAAATGTGAACGATTGGACGCCGTAGAAGATGTGTCGCACAGGTTCAAAGGTGAGAGATAACTCGGTCTGGGGGCCATTATCCCGTACCGAGCGGTGGGTTGGGGGCGCATGTGTGACGTCATCACTTTTGGGGGTACTGAAACCAGACCAGGGTAGTCTAGTGTAGTTGCAAAAGTAGTGTGACGTATGGTGCCATCATAACTGCATAGTTTGGTGGCGGGTGCTTATGTGCGGCATATCAACTCCTCCGCAATTCATGGCACTCAACTGTCTCCTCCGCAAACCGCACCCTGCACTCTACTTAACGAGCTTGTGCCCCAGTATAACCTCTTTGTTTCTACAACTGCCAGCCCCGTGTCAATTCAAATCAATTCTCAGCAATCTCTGGTGTTTCTCGTACCCAGTCCGACATATCACCCATTTCTGGTAGGTGTTCCGGGGGATCGTTTCTACTACGTTTCAATTAACATTGCATAGTATTGTACCACCGCACGTCGAAATGCAACTCCTCTCGAGCCCCTATCTAGCAATAATAGGTACCGCAAACACACAGGCAGGTTCACCCACACCTACTATGGTCATGACGTCAGACGTGTACATGTCGTACATGCTATCAGTACGGACTTCTTGTGCTAATACTCCGCAGTTACACTACAACCTACCACAAGCAGGATTGAAGGTGCCCAAAGGGTGGTTCAATGATATCCAGTCACTGGCCCAGGGTTGCGAAATGGATCGCTATGTTTACCGCACGGTGATTGCACTAAAGATAAAGTACGGTTATGAGAGGGTGCTGCCACTCTTGACCAATCTCCATGGAACGTTCTTGTTGCTTGCTCTTCGCCATTCCGGGACCGAGCAAGTGCTCTACCTCCGCAATAGTCCATGGGACTATGTCGGAGTTATTACTAAACCGCAGAGCCTTGCTGGGCTCGTCGATGGGCTGGATGAAGTGGGTGCTACTGCTTTAGACTTCGACGAGGTGGAATTTCAGAATGTGGAGAATCAGACTTGGTTGTGAAGTTATGTGTATCTTAACTATTTCTAGGCGCAATTGATTGTGGTGATATTCTAGCCGCTGTTATAGCTGTTCCTGCGTCTTGACACCAAACTGCCCCATCATTGAGTCAGGGCACCATTTCTCCTTGATGGAGGAGCCGATATTTTGTACCCGTTGACTAGCCGCTCTAAATGAAACGTGGGAAGAATTTATATTACAAGCGTTGGTACAAGGTGTTAATGGATTCCATAATGGATCCCTGTAAAGATTACGACGTTATTGAGCGGAGGAATCTTGAGAGAGAGAGAAGTAAAGATGTATTCGTCAAAGCTATGTAGAGATCGCTATAGTATGAATGCTATGGTTCTACTGCCTTGTTCTCTTTTCCGCCAGCGGATTCCAGCTCTTTTTATCCTTTTCTGACATATCCAAATTGTCTCCATTAGGCCGCCCTTTTAGTCCTTCGTATGAAATTGTCTCCATTCCTACCATGATCGTCAATGCTTATTCCCGTGACCTATTCCCGTGACCTTGTATCACAGCGAGAGTATTTCCTACAATCCCGAACCCGAATGAATAACAACTCGCGTACGACTTGTCCGACTTAAAGTGACACTGGAATATATTCAACAGGTGTATGAGGATTTCGCCCCTCTGTACGAACGGTTGTGCAACCCGACTAGCTTTGCCCCGGGGAGCCATTCAATAACATATTGGTTGTCCAGAAATCAAGTATCTTTACCCAATACAAAGGCTCGCGTTTTTGAATATCTCCAAGCATGCCCAAGCAGCTGGTGATTCGATCGATGAGAGAAAACTCACTCTCGACAGGATCGGGCGCTGATGCACTCGGGGGCTGCACTCCCATGGTCCGAAACTTTGCCGCCAACTTTCTCCCCTCCCTCCGATTTACCACCTCCATCTGTTTCCTTGACTCTTGAGTTGTGGGAGCTGGACCTAGGTAGAGCGTTGGTGTGTTTCGAGCAGAGGACTTAATCTCATATACTAATTATGAGCAATCACCCCAACTTGAATATCAGATTTCATACCCAGGGAGATATTAAGTTTTTCCTGTTGGAATACTCTCACATCACGGGGTACCAAGATCACGGGCTTCAGTGCGCCTAAGGGGAGAAGTCGTAAATAAGAAAGGGAACCGAATGGGGAAAATTATGAGAACGGGTTGGACACATAAGCAGCGCATTTCTCTTTGTTTCACGGATTTCTTTACCTAGAATACTAGAACTGTAGCACACAAGCTCTATAGCGATCTCCTGATAACTCTGCTGAATATACTCGAGTTTTCCTTCTCTCTACCACGATTCCTCCTTCTCATAGCCTCGTAATCTTGGGTAGAGAGAAGTAGGACTCTAGCATATTTAGCGAAGCTATCTAGACGACGCTATAAGCTTGTGTACCATAGTATGGTTCTATTGCTTCATCTTTTTGTCAAACAAAGGAAAATGCACTGCTTATGTGCCCAATCTATTCTCACGGCTTTCTACATTGGGGATCCCGGCTCCTTCGGTTTCTCATGACTTTATAATACCGGATGTATCAAGCCCCTACAGACCTCTAAATTGATGTCAATATGACGAATGACAGTTACCGTTATAAGTAGACTGGAAGTAGGACCAATACTTCCCATTTTACATACATCAACCCTCGGCCCTCGTACTACTGTCGTAACATGTGGTTTTCAGCTGAATGCTTACCATATGAATCCCTGGAATCAATTCTTGTTTTGGTCTGCATTGCATGTCGCACAGCGCCACTATTACTGTTTCATCTCTTATTAGTGTATTGGTTCGCTTACATACTTGTCAGCTCATCATGTATTTAACTGCACCTATTTCCACTATTACTAGAAGAATCAAGGACGTTTCCATATTACTATTCTCCACGTAGTAGACGCAAGTCTTCCACGGTGGGGATGAGGCAAATACAGGGATACATGTACCTGGCATCAAGTAACTATATTGGTTGTAGTATAGCTTGACTTGCTTTGGAACCGCTTTGTACATGAGTAGATAGATTAGTGCAGGTGGCCGCTACACCACACCTGCACGCACAGGGATTGCTGTGTACCGGGGACCCAGCCTCATGCAGTTAGACAGGCGCAATAGGCGCCCAATAGGGTGTGTCCCCTTGGGCTCTAGTTCGAGTCACAGCCGCCCCGCCAAGTTATGTATTTCCTTTGTTGGAGTTAAGTGATTTACTCTTGATTATGGGTTATGTAATCCGCTGCGGATAGGACTCTGTGTAGCATACCACAAAGTTATCGTAGCGTAATAAATCTACAATCAGTCAAGGGTACCAAGGCCGTCGCATAGCCTAAGGCTGCTTAAGGCGTAATAGACTGAAAAAAAAAAAAAAAGTCTTCCACGATGTGTCTTTCTCTGCTCGTTCCCAAAATATCGTTGCACACGATTTGATAAGTACCCCTCTCCCCTCTTGTGCCTTGGGCTAACATTGTGCCTGAGGTCGTTTAGAATTGTGAAGTCTGCCAGCCAATCTAGCATCATATGCCGCCTAATATCCTACATTACAGATTAGTTCCGCATCACCCGCAATATTCTTAGAAGCCGCCCCCCCCGGTACCCTTCCGCGCTCATGAATTTCAGGCAACCCTAGCAGCAGCCGCTACTAAGCTCAATTACTATGCTTCCAATACCACTGGTAGGTTGGAGGAGAATACTATTACAATCAAGGTCCAAAACCCAGCTGGTATAAGTAGAATAATGCTACTGAGATATGGGACACAATTAGCTGCCCATACGCACCTTCAAAGTAGCCATACAGTTAAACCAGATACTAGCAAAACTTATGTAGGCGAGAGTAGGGTGCTGACACTGAAGGAGGTTGATGGAGGTTTACTAGAACATTACGAAATTGATATGGCGGAAAGAGGATTCTCTTGCGCAAGGCGGCTGCTAAGAATATTGCGGATGATGCAGAACCAATCTGTGATGCACAATATCATGCGGCATATGATGCTAGATTGG
>Ga0307511_10005852_pt1 | contig 12430 bp, 12 predicted proteins | sample 13_EM_MG_FD_200266 | JGI IMG/M metagenome (GOLD analysis project Ga0307511, IMG submission 200266) | Populus trichocarpa ectomycorrhiza microbial communities from riparian zone in the Pacific Northwest, United States - 13_EM | ecosystem: Host-associated > Plants > Roots > Unclassified | place...
TTTACTTTACTGCCTATTTCTATAACATTTGTTTTCCCTTTATTTCGTTGTAATTTTTATTTATATTAGTTTAAAGTAAAAGAAAGTCAAAAGTTAAAAAGAAGAGAATAATGACAAAAAAAAAAAAGTGGTCAAAAGAAAGAAAAAATAAAAAGGAAAAAAGTGGAAGCAGCGAAAGGATATTATTCAGGACATCTAGACAACAGTTTTATAATATCAATGACAACTCACAAGATCCAAGTAGTCTTATCGTAAACATTAAACAACTTGGTTTATAAATTATTCTACTTTTTTATTCCTTGAATTTTATTTTTCTGGTTTTGCACTTGTCATTTAGAGTTGTCATTAATGTTGCTTTTGTGACAAAAAAAATTTGATCTTGCATTCATATATGTTATTTTTGCTTATCAGCCTCTTTCTTCATTTATATTGAGCATCTTTGGTAATTGCAAAGCTTGTCAGAAATAATGGGAATTGTGACTATTATTTGATCAATTTTTTACACTTACAAAGTCTAGCATTGTATACTTATAATTTTTTGGGTATTTTTTATTCTTGATTAATCTCCTAAAAAGAAATTGAAATTAGCTTTATTTTTGTATTGTGATTTTACTTGCAGAAATCGTATGTGATCTCAATTCTATTTTTTTAAAGTTAGTATTGCATGCATTTATATTATAATCATCTAGTATCCAAGCTTAAATCTATACTTATTGTGGACCCGACCCTTAGTAAACTCTTAAAGCCACTTGAGGGGAACTACAAACTCAGATGACCAACATGTTTAAAAGAATTAAACCCCAAGAGAGTTCTCGAATAAAGCACCAAAAGACCAATAAATTTCACAAGAATAACCATTATAGGCAAGTCCATCCTGAGCGCCACCAATATACTATCATTTAGGTTACTCTAAACACGATGATCTTGATGATCGAGTCATGAGCCATAACAAAATAGAAGACCCCACTTTTGACGGTCATCATGACTCTTTGATATTTGATATGTAGATTCGTGACATGTATTAATTCTTTGAGTGGTACAATTTGTTTAACAATAGAAAAGTTAGATTTGCTAAGAAGATGTTCGCGTGACTTTATTGGGAAGATGTATGAGGATTGTTTAGAGAAGAGAGGGAAACTTTTCATAACTGATTGGACCAAAGTGAAACAAAAACTACAAAAAATGTATCTACCCTAGTCTTATAGGAATATACTCTTAGACCAATAGAATAATCTAAGACAAGGGAACAAGTATGTCAATGAGTATATAACACAATTTAATAATTACATGATGAAATGTGTCATAAGAGAAAATGAAACCATGACTTTACATAGATTTTGTAAAGGTTTGAATGATGATTTTATAAAAAAAGGTCAAGCTTATAGCTGCTTTTAGTCTTGACTAAGTCTATATTGTAGTGCAAGATTATGAGTTGCTTATAAAGAGTCGATGCATAAAACATCAAGACCCTCTTACGATTCCTTTTAGGTCTCAATTTAGAAAAAAATGATTCTTTATTAGGTGCTCCACCTCGTCGGTCTAATCTAAGTAGTGCCTAAATTTATATATAAAAAAAAAGGGAAAACAAGTCATATATGAAATGCTTAGGTTAAGGTCAAGGGTTTGGTGTGCTAAATGTCAAGGTTTTTGTCATATCTTTGTTAATTGTAACTCTAAACCCTTAGTCATCCAAGAACATAAAGATATAGATGAAAGGGAAGATTATTGTATTCAAGTGTATGAACCAAATTCTGAGGATTTTAGTGACCTAAATGAAAAGATGTGCAAAAAGAGAAACTTAACACTATAGGTTCAAATGAGTTTGAAAATGAGGTTAATAAAGAATATAATAATTATTTTTTAGTGGTAGAGGAAGAAGTTTTAGGAAACTCTTTAATGGAATTGCCCAAAGAGGTAAATATGGGCTTAAAAGAGTTATGATATTAGTCTTTTTAAACTACTTGATTCCCCACCCACCATGCTTGACGTCAACACGTCAAAGGTTTAGAGCAACATGCTCCTCACCCCCTCATGCTTAACTTCTAGCATGTCATAGGTTTATAACAACATGTTGAGCTCCCTGATCCCTTACCCTTGACACATGATTCCTAATTTACTTTGTTATATCCAAACTATATCTATTAAGGCTTCAAATAGTGTTTGTTCCACTCCACACTATCAGCCATATAATGTTCATAGTTACGAACCTAAGAAGCTTGTAGATCTTCTTCACATGTCCCCTCACTCTAAAATGTATGATTTAACTGAGTCGTTTGCATGTAGAGTTCATAATTTTTATGTTGAGATCATAAAACAAATTCAAGCATGTAATGAACAATATAAATTTCGAGCTGATTTACATAAGTGTCATAATGCACTTAATGTTTAGATATTATTTCATGAAACAGATTAGACTTGAACGATGTTCTTTAAAAACTAGTCATAAATTGCAAGTGAGTAGCGCTAGACCATTCAAAGTGTTGCAAATGATTGAATCAAATAATTATGTCATTAAATTGTCACTAAACTTTGATATTAACTCTATTTTTGACATGAAAGACTTCATTATATATAAAATACAACCTATCTTTAATGCTCCTTCTGAAACACCTGCCTCATATTATCTTTAGCACAAAAAGAACATATTAATGCTATTTTGGATGCACAAGTTGTTTTTATCAGAGATGATGAACTTCGACGAATCCCAATATATGAGCTAGATGACTAAATTCAGACTATTCTTGGATTATCAAAGAGACATCACAACAACTTAATCATGATCTTTAGGAACATTATTAGAGTTGCCTTAAATTACACTTGACAGAGTCGAGTTTCTCCAACCCTGAGAGAATTGGTGGCGACACATGACTCGAGACATTGTTTACGCACTTGTATGATCATAGACGATGAAGAATAGCCCAAACCATATAGAGATTGGGCTTTAACATATGTTTTGTTTTAATTTATTTGAACTTTTAGTTGGGGATTATTAATTAGACTTTATTGTTAAGTTTAATTTAATTATTGTTGGGTATTTTATTTAGTGGGTTATAAGCTCAATTATTTGTTTTAGTTAAAATTTTAGTATTTATATCTTGTTTTTCTAAATATTACACCGTTGTTGATGAATGGAATAAAAATCACAAATTTACATGCTTTTACAACCCTCATCCTCCCTTCTTCAACTTTCTCTTCTTCTTAGCTTATTATTATTTTTTCGAATCTCTTTTACCCCGTGCAGAAAAACTAATAAAAATAAATAAATCTCAAATTTGCAAAAAATCTTCTAGTCACATGCCGTTTAGCTTATTATTTATATCTGATTCGTTTAGCAACCTCAAGAAAATGAGCAACATTCTCCTCAGGTGTGCCTACTACAATTCCATGACCAAGATTCAGTATATGTTTTCCTTTACCGGCTTTTCTGACGACATCATTGATTCGATTAGTTATGAATTCCTTTGACCCAAATAAAACACCAGGATCTACATTTCCCTGAACTGCTACATCAGGCCCCAGTCGCCTCCTACCATCAGCCATATCAATTGACCAATCCATGCTAACAACATCTACATCTGTCAAAGCTAGCCGCTCAAGCAAGCCTCAGATCCGCTGGCATGAAGGATTAGTGGGAGATTTGGATGGGATTGATTCACAGTGTCCACAATCTGCTTCAAGTATGGAAGACTAAACTCCTCAAAATCCACAGGGCTAAGTTCTGTGGCCCACGAGGCAAAGATTTGAACAGTTTGAGCTCCACTGTCAGCTTGATATTGAATGTATTTTGCCATAGAGGTCTGAAGTAATTCGTGGGGAATCTGGGAATAGAAAAAATGGCCACTTGAAATTTAGTTTCATTACATTCGCTGCAAGTAGGATTAGCAGGTGCAGCATGTCCTATATCCAGAAAACTACAAACAAGAGAGATTAGCACAAATTTACCTTGGGCTGGGAGAAAGCTAATCTCTTTACTTTGGTAAAGTGCTTTGACGAACCACCTTCCACTACATATGAAGCAAGGGTCAAAGGAGCCCCTACAAAGCCCAGCCCTGCAGCTTTGTTTTCTAACTAGAAAAAGGGAGATAGTGTGAGCTTTGACTGAGGTAAAACAATGTAAACTTATAATTTCAGAAGGAGATTGTATTCATGTGCAGGCATATGTATGTTCAAGCAGGAACAAAGGTACCAGATAATTCATGAAACTAGCTCAAAGCAGGAGAGACTTGATTCAGAGTGTTATGTTTGCACATGCGCATGTGCTTTCTAAGGCTCATAGTTTAAACACAACCGTTGGTTTACTGGTAAATGCCGTCCTCTTCAATTCAGGATTCTGAGTTTCTCAAGGTAATGTGTTAGCCTTACAAATTCAACCTCTTTTCTCAAGATTGATTACAAGGAAGTGCACTAAATTCAACCTCTTCGTTAAGTGAAACTAGACATGATCTGCTAGTGGGCTCACAGAATACGACCCTGAGAATCAACAAAAAATTAGGCATGATCCATCACAGAATACTCCACTTATTAAATTGTAAATGAATCTTTCTTTCTTCTTTTTCAAAAACTAATTTCTTAAGCAGTGTTGACTTGCGTGTACTTTGTTTGAAAACGTGTTTGTTTTTTCCTCATCAATCTTCCTTGTAATAAATCGCCAAACAACTACTGTCATATCAGCATTATACGGAAACTTGTTCATTGGACAAGTCTCACATGGCTTGCTTCACCGGAACTCGCTGAACAAGGCATCATCAATGCACATTATGTTAGAGCTTGATCTCTCCGACAAGCTTTAATGAATAATACCGCCTGGATTCCATTGTGCCAAAATTAAATGAGCCTGAATTGTTAGCATCAATGATCACCTTGTAGATGACAATCTCGAAGGTGGTCCTGAATAAGATTTGGCAGCGGTGAGGAGTTTAATTCCGTCTTCGTGTGGACCAAAAAGAGGCTCTAAAAACAAGCAGCACAGCACAGGTATGAGCCTTAGCCAGCACCACCTATCATCCGCCTTCCCTTACAACTCCCATCATTAAAGTAGCTTTTCATGGAGTTATGGACCACTACCAGTTCTCATTTATTTTTCCCTCTAACCATATATCCTTGCTGCTCAACCATCTTGTTGTGATGGACGGTTCGAATACACCCACGTACGGATCTTACTCAGTGTCATAGACTCATAGTCCTAGACTCTTTTCCATAAAAACAAAAGACTATTAGTGATGCATCTACCATCTTATCAGTATGTACATAGCTAGCCCACTATGTCAACAAATTTCGTTGGTCACACTTCAAATATACATAGCTTGGCTCGCGCATCACTGTTGTTCAGACCATAATTTTTCTAATATAAGAAAATATATATGTGTGTTAATTCACATATTTTCTAACAGAATATATATATATATATATATATATATATATATATAACATTTAGATAACTTTGATGCGAGGGTAATAAAAACATAGGAATACAACGCTTGCATGCTGTCGCAGAGAATGTTTTGGCAGCGTCATTAAAATCAACCTAGTGATTCAACATTGAAACCTCCTAACCCAATATTTTTACTAGCTCAAGTTTCAATTCCAAAGGAAACCAAGATGGTCAGTAAAAACTGATTTGATCTTAGAAATTTTCAAGATGAAATCATTTTTTTTAATATTAAGATGACAACATCTTAAATTGACCAAAGTTAACTTAGGTTAACCTGTAATTCAGGTCATGAACTCGATTGAGTTTAATAAATCTGATTTTTAAGTTTATTTTTTAATTATAAAATAGCAAAAATAAATGCTTGAAGAAAAGCAAATGAAGAAAATTTTTTTAAAAAATTATAATGAAACAAAACACCTCAAAAGCCAGACTAGTCATTTAGCGTTGGACTATACAAGCTTAGATATTGTTTTTTTTTTTTTTTCTAACAATTTTCTTTCCATTCCAGCCAACTATGACGACTTGTAAAGGTTAATTTGACCTTTCATATGTGATCTATTTATTGTTAGAATAATTTTTTGATTTGTTTATGTTAAATTTTGTTAGATTGAATTATGGCTATTATGCTAGTTTGATTGGAGAATGTGGAGGTGTAAGGAGGTCATTGGTAGGGAGAGTGAGGTCTGGTGGTTGGCGTAGTGGTGTGGCTGGTGGCTTGGTTGGAGATGGAGGAGGAGAATTTTTTGGGTTGCATTGATGAAGATTAGGCAATAAAAGCGTCTATGGTCTGTGGTTTTTATTTTATTATTTTCTTTAAAGTAGAAGAAGGGGACTGTGGTATATGAGAGAAAAGGCCAAGACAGTTCCTTTTTCTTCAGAATGTGTAGGATCTGGTTTAATGGATAGAGGAACAACTAGAATTATGAGGGAAAAATAGGATTTAGGGATTTAATTCTGGATTGGGATTGAATAGAGGGGCCGGGCTTGAATTGCTAATGATTGTAACTAAAAATCTAGGTTTAATTCCTGAATATTGTTCTTGAATTGGTTGAAATTATGTTTGTTTGAGTCCTATAATTTTTCTAGCTTTTTCATTATAGTCCCTAGCTTTCAGATTTTCAACTTTCATTCAATTAAGCCAAACCAACAAGAGGAGACCCACTACGTCAAGTTTTGACATGAAAATAAAAACAAACCATCTTTAAAAGCTTGAAATGTTTGGAAGATTTGATGAGAAAACGAAAATGTTTTGCTATTTGAATTTTGTGAACTAGTATGCATTTGGTGATTGACAAGAGGAGACCCACTATGTCCAAAGCTGGATCAAATGATTTGGTGATTGCAACTAGTATGCATTTGGATTGTGGTCCGACTTATGCCCACCACATATTCTCTAAAGTTTACCATATGGTTTTTTTAATTGTTGCAAATGAGGCTAATATATTTATAAGCAAAAGCAAGTTTGGATTTGAGATGAAAAAATATCATCTTAATAATCCCTTCACAATTATGAAAATTACCCGTTGTTGTCCCCGTTTGAGTCATAAATGATTCTTTCTTGGATAATAACCCTTGATTAGGATCACCTCATATACTTAGGGTAACTTTAAAATTCTTCAAGTAGAAAAATGTCAAAAAAGATAGAAGTGTCACAAAAAGAGCAAGAAAAAATAAAAATAAAAAAACTCTCTAAAACATCTTTAATTAAAGACAAAATATAAAAAGGGATAAGTTTCACAAAAGAGAGACAAAAAGAAGAAGAAAAAAAAGCTCTTCGAAATGTCCCTAATTAAAAAATAAATCTTGAATGATAAAACATAAAAAAAAAACTTGGAGAATTAAGACCATAATGAGATCAGTCATCAAAAAGATAAAATATAGGCAGCAAGCCCAAAAGATCTATGTATGAAATAAATGATTCTGCATCTTTTAACCCTTAAACACCACTTGAGTCTTATAAATATCCATTCTTTCATAATTTTGAATCATAACCTATATTACATGCCTTTAAAAGTCTTTTCTGATTAAAAAAAAAAACTTATTTGGGTTCAAAGATGATAGTCTTTAAAAAAAGAAGAGAAAAATCATAACCTGAATATATAATGTATGTCATGCAATATTTACCAATAAATGTACAAGTTTAACGCAATACAAAGCAGGATACTCTCCGTTATGAAAGCTAAAAAATACCTTTGAAACCTTTTCTTGCCAAATTTGCCATGCAAAAATTTATCTGAGTAGTTCTAACCAATTTTTTTTTTCTTTCTCTCAAGCTCAAAAAACCCTCACTCTATATGCCAATCAAATATCCAAAAGTGTATCTTAGCATTGAATGGTGTTTTAGGTTCTCGACCAAAAAAATATAATCATCATGAAAATACTTTCAAATTTAAATCCTGATGATTTATTTCAATAATTAGACTTGAATGAATCAATTATTAAAATTTATGGTCTGATCCCAAGTCATGAAAAATAATTTTGCAAAGTTCATGGTAAAGATAATGTTGATGTATGTGTACCTTGTGTGGGTGAATAATTATCTTAAGAGTAATTTTATGATAATGAAGGTGGAATGCCTATCTAAAAGAATTTGAATAATAATGATGATGGGTGTGCACCTCCTCAACTAGGAGAGATGTTGTTTAAAGAACATGGCTAAATCAATTGATAATATTTTAGTTTGAAATATTTTGAATGATGATAATGCATGTGAGCCTTCTGAAAATTTAATGTTATAGATGGAATGCTAGCAAGAAGAACTTCACGAACTGAAATTGGTGGAGCTAACAACCCTTTTTTTTTAATTATTATTAAAGATGAGCAGCAGTAAATGGAGCTAAGTCTTCTAAAATCAAAGTAAACTGGGAAGAGAGTAAATTGTCACTCTCCAAGTGATAGTTGAACGTGTCAAATCTATCAGAAGAGTGAATAGTGAGTAAAATCACAAATAAAAGGCAAGTTGTATATAAAGTCAATATTCTCATAATAAAAAATAATAAAAATTGTGCGGCCAAATCTCAAGATGAAGGGTAAAATCGACACTCTCCAAACATTACTAGAGGGTGTAAAGTCTCTTAAAACAACAAGTAGGAAGAATTATAATTGGGGGCAATACTACCATTCTTTAAGCATTATAAAAATGAATAGATAATTTGTGTATTTGAACATGAGCGTAATAGTGATTTAAACAACTGAAGGACATCAAAACGAAAGCAACAAACTCCAACACATCAATGGGGAAATTAAAAAAAGAGACTTATATCTCTAACAAATAAGTATTTATTTATTACTATACAATGATCTTATAAGGCCCACATGTTAACCTAGCAAATTTGAACCCAGCAAGGTTCATTACAATTTTAAGCTTAGAAAGACTAATAAATTTGAGTATAACAAGACTCTAACAAATTTAAACGTAGCAATGTTCATTGCAATTTTGAGCCCAGTAAGACTCCAACCAATTTGAGTCCAACGAGACTCTAAAAAAATTTGAACCCACCAAGGTTCTTAGCAATTTCAAGTCTAGAAAACTCTAGCAAATTTGAACCCGACAAGGTTCATTTTAATTTTTTAGCCTAGCAAGGCTCCAACAAATTTAAACCCAAAAGGTTTCCTTTAACTTGTTTGAATCCAACGTGTTTTTATTTTAGTTTTTTGTAAAGAGAGTGGTCATTTCCAAGTTGATCTGATTTTTATTTTTTATTTTTGCAAAAAAGGGTGGTTGTCTTCAAGTTTACCCAATTTTCTTTTTTTTTTCCCTCATAAAAATGAGTAGTCATCTCTAAACTGAACCAATTTTAAATTTTTACAGAGAATATCACCTCTAAGTTGATCTAATTTAGATTTTTCAAAAATATCATTTTCTTTACAATCTTACTACTACACTGAGCCTATGAAAAAAATGTTTTTTATGACTTCATACTGTAAGCATTGTAAAAAGTGTGCAACTTTTTTTTTATTCCTAACTTAACTTGACACATAAAAATAAATAAAAGTGATGAAAAATAACAAAATGATTAAAATTGACTGGATTTATTGAAAATAATTTTTTTTTAGAATTCTTTATTTAAAAATTAATAGGGAGTCAAAACTGGGTTATGATAAAAAAAAAAAAAAGAAGCAAACAATGTGTCATATACTTGCCTAGTTTTCAATAACCAGAGAGGTTGATGAAAAATTGGTTTGGGGATATTTAGGCCAAAAAACCAAATTTTAATTTATTTTCTCCTAAAAATACCTTAAAAAAAACTCTAATAACCTCAATAAACTCATTCCTTATCTAAAAAAATCAAAATCAATTCAAAAACACAAAATTCAATAAAAAAAAATTATCTTTAACCTCAATCTAATTTTTCTGACAATATGAAAGGTAAAAAACACTTAAATGAGACTACTATCTTTAAGAGGAATATTTTGACGCCAAACTTGATTTTTTTTGTTAAGGTAATCTCGCTTTTATTTTTCGATGACTTTCTCTCTTTTCTCTCAAACTCAGGGACTGAGATGTGAACAAAATAAATTTTTGGATTAAAAAGTACAATTTTCAAACTAAAATGATCAGAAAAGAAATTGAAAAAAAATATGAAGGTATTTTTTTTTTCCAAAAAGGCCTTGACAACATAATACAAAAAAAAAGAAAGGGATGTATTTTTTTCTCACTTTCAATTTTTGCCCATTTATTTTTAATATTTTAAAAATAATAAAACTTAATTAGCACCAATCTAATACTGAGACGTTGTTTTGAGACTGTGATAACTTATAAAAAATATAAATTATAAAATTTAATTTTCAGTCAATATAATATAAACAATTGAAATTAAAGTAAAAAATTAAAGATTAATAAAAATTAACAAAATATTATTCCAAGAACAATCTCTTTTAAGTTTTTTATAATAATATAATGTAATGTAATAAATAAGGATGTCTCACTTCATTTATATATTTTCAAAACATTATTTTGATGTAAGCATCTGGTGTTACTTGACACCATGTGGAGACAAGGTTTCACAAATCAATGCTAACACGTGTTCTTTGTTCGGCGTATTTAATGAGCCCCAACCGTCTCTTCTGCAACCTTAATTAATCCGTAATCTGCTAACACTGCCAAAGACTCATTCAGACACACACACACACACACAGAGCGAGCGAGCGAGAGAGCCAGAGAGGTATTCCATTCTTTATGATCATCAGCTTCATTCCCGGATCTTGAATCCTTCAGATTTGCAGACCTAAGAACTTCAGCAGCCTGCCTGCCTGCCTGCCTAGCTAGCTAGCAAATCCCAAAATGCCAAGTGATGGGCAGGAAGTATCTCAACAATCACTTGAAATCAAACAAAATGACAAGTTCTTCACAAGGATTATGTCCAAAGAATCCTCCATGGCCAATTCTTCGAACAGGGTATATTATGGAGGTGCTTCAGGTGCAATTCCATTCATGTGGGAATCAAGGCCAGGTACTCCAAAGCACACACTTGCTGATGCCTGTCTCCCTCCCTTGACACCTCCTCCTTCATATCATTCATCTTCAAAATCAAACTCCATGCACAAGAATAATGCAAACCCAAATATCTTGACCACTTTATTCCATAGGTTCGTCCCTAAAAGGACTCGTATGTCGCCATCATCTTCAATGTCTTCAACCTCCTCGTCGTCGTCATCTTGTTCGCCATTTTATTCATCACAATCAAACTTCATGAATTCAAAATCTAAAAAGAGCTACTGTTTTTCTAGTGCAAGATCGCTTATCTGTTACAGGTTTGATGAAAGAGACGATGACTATGACAATGATGGTCATGGCCTTGGATCACCCATTTCAACTTCGTGTTATGATGTTAAACGTAAAGCCGTGAATGGGTGCCATGGTTACCATTTCATGAGGAACATGAAGAGTGCAGTTTTGTAACTCGTACGGCATGGATCATTAGGCTAAGCTAAGGCGCTGCCTTGGTTTTCCCCGCTTCTTCTCCCCCTCTTGCTGGCATGTAGTACTGCTAATGTATTGGTTTTATATCAATTATCATGAAGAACAATGTGAGTATTGTTTTTGGATGTTATTCTTTCGGGAAATTATTATTTTAGCATGTTAAAGATTATCAAAATGAGCTCGAAAGTCTTGCTCACCGCAACACTTTCAAATCTATCCTGCTAGTAGTAACAAATCAATCTCGTTTCGTATTTTTTTAGGAAGTAAATAGAAAAATATTTTCTTATTGAAGGTGTCAAACTAATTAACTTTATTGAAAATTATACTTGATTATACTTGATTGTCAAAATTATGGAAGTAGACAAATGGTAAAATGATAAGAAAAATGTGCAATGAGGCAATCTACAAAATAATTCTTAAATCACTTACATAAATTATAATTATAAAAGAAACTGAAACATTTAAGATAACAATTGTAAATCAAGACACAGATTGAATCGTATAATTAATAGTGCCATAATTGTTTTTTATCACTCAAGTTTTTTTTTTTTTCAATTTTATTTTTTCAAATTGGGTTTATATGAGATTCGACTTATGCCTTGTTTGTTTCCAGGAATTCATTTTCCTGGAAACCATTTTCCCCACTTTCCCATGTTTGGCACATATAAGGAAAATTAGTCAAAGGAATCTAAATTCCGGTCAAAGAAAAATAATACACTTTATGCCAGGAAAGTGTTTTCCTTTCCTTATTCTAAGGAAAACACTTTCCTTTCCTTTGTTCACAAAACATGTACCGTCATCAAGTGATTATAGGGATTGGAGGAATTGGTGGATAAAACGAACAGAACTGAGAAAAAAAAGGATTCTTCTTCTTCATCACAGCAGAGAAGAAGAGGAGGAGGTATGGTTTCGCCATCGCCATCGCCATCACATACTCCGTGATCAACTGATAACTCAGCAAGAGATCTGCGATCTGGGGACTTCAATTTCAATTCCAGCAGTAAACATGATAAAGAAAAAGGTGTCATTGTGCAGGTCATTGTGCGTTGCAGGTCAGTCTCTTTTTTTTATATATA
>Ga0307511_10005853_pt1 | contig 12429 bp, 12 predicted proteins | sample 13_EM_MG_FD_200266 | JGI IMG/M metagenome (GOLD analysis project Ga0307511, IMG submission 200266) | Populus trichocarpa ectomycorrhiza microbial communities from riparian zone in the Pacific Northwest, United States - 13_EM | ecosystem: Host-associated > Plants > Roots > Unclassified | place...
TAGATTAATCTATTTTAAACACCAAAACATTATAAAATCACTATAAAAACACAATGAAATTGAATCCAGAAATCTTTATCCGTCGTGATTTTTATTTTTATTTTTTTAACATGGTTAATCATCATTTAACACTCAAAAGGGGTGTCACAGCACAAGGCAAAAGAAAAAACATGGCCCAGGTCCAGCCAGTTTATGGGCCAGGAACCAACAACATACAACTGGCACAACTCAAATGATCCAGTCCATGGTGTTAGGCCTGTCTCTGTTCTTCGTGGGACAAGCCTGTAGTCCCAATTCTTCTGATTTCATCCAGATAGTAGCAGCTCCTGTTCTTCATCTCCGAGTCATTTTATCAAAATTTCTTGAGCCTTATCCACCACCATTTCCTCCACTCCCTTGAACCAAAGAAAAACACTAACATTACCATCCCTCACAATCAGCCATGTAATGTAACCCGACACGATGCAAGACACACTCCTCCATTTCCTCTCCAACAACACCAGCAACAAATCCTCCCCATTTCCTTTTCCCAAATCACACAATTTTCCCTCATCGTCCTTCCATGATTATTTCTCCCCGCTTTCTTGCCCAAGAAACCTCCATTTTCCCTCTCTTTCCTTCAAAACAAACACCATTTCCCTTCCTCTTAAGCCCCTCAAAACACCAGAAATCCCCTCCATATCATCACACCATACCCCTCCACCGCCACCCAATTCTGAATTTCAAGAAAAAATGTTCTACCTTGACTCAATAGGCCTAGACATATTCTCCCTCATAAAAAACCACCGTCCGATCATCCTCTCAGCCTCCTTACCGAACATCAAATCCATCATTGATTTACTGACCTCCAAGAACTTCACTCCACGAGAGTTCCGCCGAATCATCTCCATGTGCCCGGAAATCCTCAACTCCACTCCTTCCACTATCACCCCAATCATCACCTTCCTACTCCGCGAAGCCCGCGTCAGCGGCTCCGATTTAAAACATGTCATAAACCGACGGCCCAGATTGCTCGTATCCAGCGTCAAGCATTGCTTGCGCCCCGCTCTCTATTTCCTAAAAAACATTGGCCTTGAAGAGGTAAAAAGACACACGTATCTACTGTCTTGTAGTGTTGAAACGAAACTTTTACCGAGAATCCAATACTTTGAGAAAATTGGGTTCTCTCATGAAGATGCTGTTTCCATCTTTAGGAGATTTCCACAGCTGTTTAATTTCAGCATTAAGAATAATATTGAGCCCAAGTTGAATTATTTTGTTGTGGAGATGGGAAGGGATCTGAAGGAATTAAAAGAATTTCCACAGTATTTTTCTTTTAGTTTAGAGAATAGAATTAAGCCTCGACATCAATGCTGTGTTGAGAAAGGTTTGTATTTTCCTCTACATACATTGTTAAAGACAAGCGAGGCACAATTTGTAAGTAGGATTGATGCTTGTTGTAATTCTTCAGTTCCTTTGAGAAGTTCTCCTTTGTATTCTGTAAATTGTGACATTGATTCTTCTACTAGCACAGAGTAAATTTATATTTGTATGGTGGATGTATCCTTGGATTGCTGTGTGGCTAGATGGTGTCACTGCCGGTATGTTACTGTCAGCTGTGACAAAAATCGTCAATCCCATAGATTTTACGTAAGAATGTGTTTGGCCGCCGTTTTCGATGAAAATATCAGAACTTTTCTGGCTGTGAATTTGCATCTTTATGTTATCTATGCCATTTAGTTTTTTCTATTAGGAGCCTTTTATTAGAATAAGTTTGATAAATGTAATGCAATTGAAATGGTGTCTACTTTCTTACATTGCACATATAATCTAGTGTATTATACTGGACTAACCTTAATTTGCTTGTGAATCTACATGCTTGTGGCGACTTTGGCTTTTTCAATCTAGCTGTATGTTGTCAAATTTGAATTGCCAGTAAGCAATGTTATCAGGGTTTTTTTTTGGTATTGTATGCCTTGAAACTTAAGATGGAATCCCTATGAAATTTGAGTTCTTTGCTCTTTCTATATATAAAAAAAGAAAGAAGCAAGGTATGTGTCAAGTTTGTGGAGAGAAAGGAGAGGACAATGGTATAGGAGTTGGTGGTAAACAATGAGAGGGCCTAGTTTTCACAGTTACGACTTGTCATTAGTTGTGTTTTTAGTTTTCAGCCATGGTAAGCGACTATGCTTTTGCAGCATGTGGTTTTTTTCAAGGAGAAAACTTGCGTGGTTATTTGTTAACATATGAGAGTTTTGTTGGACTTTCGCTGATGGTTTTCCCTTCAAAGTTTAGACTTCTTTACTTGTATGGTGTCGAGATAGGAATTCAATTTGTTAAATGACATGTTCTTTGCAGGGCCAAGGTGGATCGAGCTGTATTCAGTTTTCAATTTAGTCGCCATGCATCTTGGCATTTCGAAATCGAAATCTACCCGTCTTTTGCACGAGACCTAGGCAACTGGCTGCGCAGGATAACTTGATTTGCTATTTGTTCCGTTGATATGTTCCACTGATTATTCCTCCCAGGTATGGGTTTTTTGTGAGATAGAATCAGCCTGTTCCAGAACAAACCCTGAAGATACTTGGATCAGTGTCGTCGGTCCTTTTCCCCCATAGCATCACAACCCCTTCATGGCTCAACTCAAATCAATGCACGGCTGAGCTAACCAACGATGAGCCTGCTAATCGTCAGTGAATTCTCTCTTTCCTCCCCGTAATCCTCGTTCAACTGTGCCCACCCATCAAACCAAAAGCAAAAAGAAATCGGTTCTAGCTGATTGAAACTGAATTGCCTGTGTTTTAGTACGGGTAGTTGCTTGTTTAAGAAGAGGTTTCTTAGGTTGATGAGACTTTCGATTTGGCATAACTCCAAGCAATTGCCGCTTTAAAACTCCCATTCAATAGACGGCGAAGCAGAACAATGTCACTGCATTCTTGAAGGCAAATGCTTTTGTTTCTGAAACAATACTTAGGAAACCGCCGACGTAATTAACGAGGGTGAATGCACATGAAGATGGTGAAAATAACGTTAACTGATGATGCTTGCCAAGAAAGAAAAATGCAAAATTGTTACCAAATTTGCTAATTGTCAAATAACCTTGCCGAACAGTCATATACAAATTTTAAGCATCTAATTTTTAGTTAAGGGGTATTGATATTTTTGTGTTTTCGTCGAACAAGACCACAAAAAAACTCTAGGAATTTTGAAAAAACATTCGAAGGATTATTTTAAAATTATTTATGGGTTTTTATGTGTTTTTCTAACAATTTCACTTAATATCAAGTTGTAGACTTATATAGTAAGATATAAATTCAATATTAAAAATATTTGTTTTTCTCTGAATTCTTTTTAAAAATAAAAAATTATTTTTTTTCTCAATTTAAAAAATATAAAATATATTTTTGTTTGTGTGTATACGATCAAATCTTAAAAATCTTCATATGTATTTTTATGGAAAAAAAATTGCTTTTTTATTATACTTTGAAAAATATAAAAATCATTCAATGACTACCATAATTCAATTTATGATTATTTATTAGAACTTAGTCTACATTTTAAAAACACTAAAAATTTATTTTATTTTTTGAATATACAAGATTATGAACTTATACATAAAATATATTTTCGATGTTAAATAAAAAGATAATTTTTTCTTTATATTTTAACTCTAAAATAGCTAGGTTTGACTTCTAAAACTACAGTCCACTCTATTATTGTAAATTAACTTTAATAATTAAACAAATTAACGATTAAAAACACACAACATTAACTTAGTTTATATAAAACAGATAAACAATGGAGTTTATCTTAAATAAGATGTACTAGTAGTATTAATATATTCCATTTGTGTAATCAATTTTCTTATTCAGATTTTTAGATCAGTTACAGTTTTTAATGACTAAAATACTAGATAATAACTTTTTTTTTCACCGATAAAAATTAAGGTTTTTATTTTTCTCCATATCATCATAAAAATTTTAGTATAAAAAGATTATTATCATGACGCCGTATAAAAAAATGATTATCATGACGCCGTCTATGTGCGATACTGAGGATATATGTTTTTTCTTAAATAAAAAGGCTCACGAATTGCTCCACAAATGTCCAAGATTGTTAGAAGGACATCTCATAAGCTAGCTTAGCAAGATCCATAATGAAAGATTCTGTCACTCTTCGGGTACAAATTGTGAATTCCTCAACATGTTGCCAAAAATAAGAAATAAATAATTTCAAATCACATCCCGCAACGCTCAAAACACCAAAAAATCCCCAAGAGTTATGGGGTCAAAATATAATAAAATACAAATATACGGTCCAAAATATAAAAGAAAGATAATTATCTTCCCTCCACCTAAATCCGAAACAAAAAATTCCCTCCTTCCCTCGGTTTCTGCTGTCTCTCTTAACCCCCACTTTCCCCACTCCTGCATTCTCTCTCTAAACACGTTTTCTCTCTCTAGCCTTCAAATTAACTAATTATCTTTTTTACCAATCAAATAATTTCTTCTCTCTTTTACTCCGATTTTTAATTTTAGGTTTCATTTATTATGTCCGGCGGCGCTAAAGCCTCAACCAGACCGGCTGCGGCGCCGCCTCCATCAGGACCGATCCAGCCTCCTTTAACGCGGCAGCTTGCATTTGCTACGATGAAGCCATCGTTTGTTCCTCCTGATGATTATCACCGATTTTCTTCACCGAGTACTAGTAGAGTCACCGCCGACCGGGATGCCGAGGCTATTGTTGTGAGATCTCCTGTGCGTTTCAATTTCTCTCTGCTGTTATATTCGTATGGAGATATTCATGAACATTTGAATTTTTTTAATTAATTTTTGTGTTTTCATGCCGGTGTTTAATGTGTTTTTTAGGGATTGTATGTGTGAGTATTTGATGTCAATGAAAGTTAAATTGTGTTTTAAATGCGTTTTTTTTTTGTTTTGGTTGTGGTGTGTTTGGTTGCTGAGAAATTTTGGGAAAGGAAGGGAAAATTTGGAATTTGAAAAGAAATTGAGGGTCTTTTTTGGCTGCTGTGAGATTGACAGTTATACTATAATAGTTATTATTTTTGCAGAATCTGAATGGATGTTTATTTGAAATTTGAATTCCCATTTGACTTATTTTATTGCTGATAATTTTGGATTTGGTGTTGAATTTTGTAATTTGTTCTATTTGGTATAAATATATTAGTGTTTGATGGAAGCCCATTGTCCGTAAAAATTCTCACGCTGATGTTCAAGTGAGTTTTTCATGTTTAGGGAATAAGAATTGTGTCTCATTACCCAAACCATGTTTGGGCAGGAAGACTTCAAATGGAAAGGAAGATAAGAGAGGGTATCGAATCCTTCAAATGGTCCAGGATTTATAAGTTCTTATTTTAGGGTAGGGAGGGGATTGAAAGGATTACTACAACGTAACTCCTCTTCTAAGAAAACCCACAGCGTCTGTTATGATCCCTTCACACTGTAACAATAAAGAATTATTTTACTCTTTTTTTTTAATTTAAACCCCCTTGCTCCTTTAACCCAACAAGGAGAAGGCATGCCACTCTCCTTTCCCCTCTGATACATGCAAACAAGGGGAGGGTTGCTACGCCACTTTTACTTACCCTTCTTTTCCTCCCCTTATCTAGTCTAAACATACTATAACAGGATGCTAACTTGTTTTCTATCCCTATTCTCTGCTTTTGTTTTTAGGTATGGGTTTTGGTTTAGCAATAATCTACTTATGTAAACATTCATTCAAATCCTTACTCTGTTAATCAGCCATAAACGTCCCTTTTGTTGAAATCCTTCACTGAAAAGCTGCATAGCCTTTTTTTTTTCCGTACCTGGTCACCATTTCCAGTTACTGCATTAGTTGCTTTGTATAATTCTTAAGGACAATTATATTGGTAGTAGGCATGTTGCCTTCTTGGCTATACAAGAAGGGGTTACTTGTGCTCATAGTTTCATATAATTTTTTTTATTGTAGCTGTAGTGGTGATGGAGTTTGAAGGAATGGTATAAGAACTTCCGATGAATCTTGATGATCATGCATGAAATCACTTTTTCTGTGATCTTAGCAGCTAACATGTTTGTGACGGGTCCTAAAGTTTATTTGGCTGTGGTCTCGTTTTATTATTTCTGCCAATTTAAACTGAATTGCCTAGTGTTTTATTATGACAATTTTTGGATTGGAATGTATTGTAAAAGTAACAGCTTATAACCTTATGTTCTTAAGAGGTGTTACAGTTTGCTTTACTTCTCCCAGTCATTTAACACAAAGTTGTAATTTTTGGCATCTCTCAGCAATTAAAACGGAAGAGTGCATTGGATGATAATGGAGTTGGCTCCAGCAATCGTGCTAGCAGTCCTGGATCCACTAGCATATCTAATATTTCCTTAAGGACACCTGTATCAGCAAAAGGAGGAAGGACATACAACAAATCCAAGGCCTCAAAGGGCAGTGGAGCAGGACCTCAAACCCCGGTGTCAAAGGCTGGTGAGGAAATGTATTTATCAACTTTGCAAGTTCTTTTGCATCCCTTTTTCATGCTTTAAGATTGCTTAGCCTTTGTAGGTAAGCTTGTTCGTATATAGATTATGTCTTTTCATCCTTTGAGTAGGGTTTGCACAAATCTTTATTGTCCAAGCATCACCAACATAAGAGGAACCTAATGAATATTATATGTGAACTTGCAGATTGTGCTTCTCCTCTTACTCCAGCTGGCAGCTGTCGTTATGATAGTTCCCTTGGTATTTTTTCAAATATTGGCACTCAAGATGATTTCATATCTATTTTGATTGTCTTGTATAGCTGTGAAAGCTTTCATATTTATTTTACTGATGTTTTCAGGTCTTTTGACAAAAAGGTTTGTCGATCTATTTAAACATGCTGATGATGGAATTCTTGACCTAAACAACGCAGCCGAAACCTTGGAGGTGATCATGTTTCTGATTGTATATTTACATTGAGGATAATGGATCATACTTGTTAAAAGTTTTTTCACTGGAACAGGTACAAAAGAGACGGATATACGACATAACAAATGTCTTGGAAGGAATTGGTCTCATAGAAAAAACACTCAAGAACAGAATACGTTGGAAGTAAGTTGATGATAACAAACTTTCTGGAAAATTCATACTATTTTGTTTCTATGTTTGATTGAAGCACGTGGGAACTCATGTGAGGATTAATTTGATTGAATGGTTGGCCAGGGGTATTGATGCTTCAAGGCCAGGGCAGGTAGAAGGTGATGCAACTTTGTTACAGGTAAATGGAAGTGGATATTGTATGTTTGTTCCACAAGCCTGACTAAATTTATATTCTGCAATTTGTCGTAGGTCTGATTGTTCTATATCTTTTTATCTTGATTTGTGACTGCTCACTGATAATTTGTTCACGTTACCCCATAGTCCATTTTTTATGAAGCTATTCAAATGATGACATGGAACTGAAAAGGGGAAGGATGAAAACAAATTACATATTGGCTTTCCTATGTAGGAGGCTTATCTTGTGCTTCTTTTCCTGCAGGCAGAAATTGCAAAGCTTACTATGGAAGAGCACGCACTAGATGATCAAATAAGGTTACATGGTTGATTCCCTTGTTACAGCTGTTAATCTTGCAATCTTGAATCGCTTGGATAATGCTGATGCTGTCAAATTGCTGCAGAGAAATGCAGGAACGATTGAGAGATCTGAGTGAGGATGAGAACAATCAGAAGTAAAATCCTCTTTGCAAACCCTATGTACTTAAAATTAATTTTACCAGGTGTTTTATTTGCTAACCATAATAACCCTTATCCATCTTCTCACAATTACAGGAGGCTTTTTGTGACTGAAGAAGATATCAAGAGTCTGCCTTGTTTCCTGGTCAGTTTATTCTGTTCAAACTTTATATGAGCCATAATAGTTTTCCAGTTTGGACACTGATCTGTCTGATGGTTTTGTTGACTTTCTATCGTTGCTTGTTCCAGAATGAAACCCTCATAGCAATTAAAGCTCCCCATGGAACTACTCTAGAAGTCCCTGATCCTGATGAGGTAAGTTGACAAAAGAAGATTTATCTTATTTGTGCTTTATGTCATGTGCTTGATGCCAAAGTGGTATTGCTTCCGTATATGACAGGCTGTTGACTATCCACAAAGGAGATACAGGATAATCCTTAGAAGCTCTATGGGTCCTATTGATGTCTACCTTGTGAGGTGTGTGGCCCCTTTCTAGATGGTGCACTGGTGTCTTTTGTGAATCAGGTTATTGATTTTATTTTCTTGCTTCTCTTCTCATATTTAAACTTTCTGTTTATTTTTCCAGTCAGTTCGAGGAGAGTTTTGAGGAGATGAATAATGTTGAGGCATCTGTGAGCATTCCACTTGCTTCTATTTCAGCATCCCATGGAAACCCAATGACAGAGATGACCACTGATGTGAGAACCCAGGGAAGAAGTGGATCTCTGGCACAACAGGCACAAACTATGTTCTCTGATCCTAATACTACTCAGGAGTTAGGGGGAATGATGAAGATTGTTCCTTCTGATATACATGTAAGTGTAGCTGTATATTGTTTTTGTTCTTATTAGCAATTAACTACTTGTGAAAGAGTCTTACAAATATTCTATGGATAATAGTTTTGACTTCAGCAAAGGTACTTACAAGTTCAGATAATGATGGGTATGTGAAATGCTTGCGTCTTTGTCTGGCCAATGATTTCAAGCTTTGGTTTCAAGCCCATTTGCTGATTGCCTGATACAGTATCAGTTTCATAAATACAAAGCCGAGATAATCCACATTAATATAATTTATTAGGAAGACAATCATGACTTCGTTATATAGTACAAATAGATTAAAATGCTGTTTTTTTCCAAAATTCTTTCAAGCAGCAAGGTGTCAAATTATGAGACTTTACTCAATCATCTTAATTCATGTAAATGCCATCTGTGAAACCTGTATGTTGATGGTTTCCAACCCCAAATTGTTTCGTATATGGCATGTATAAAACAAATGAGACGTGCAAAGTTGTCATTTCATACCAAAGATTTTGCAACTGCTTGGATGACTTAAAACTGATAGCCGTATTCAAATGTGTAAGCTGTGTCTGACTGTCTGATTCTTGTTGCTGTTGCAGGATGATTCAGATTACTGGCTTCTTTCAGACGCAGGCATAAGTATTACAGATATGTGGAAGACAGACTGTATCCTTGAAATTATTTTTCATTTATACCCCCCTCCCCGGACCATGTAAGAGTTCAATAATCAATCCTTGACCCAGGCAACAGCAAATATTGAATGGGCTGATTTTGGGGTGACCGATGTCCAAACTCCCAGGACACAAACTCCATTGCATGGGATTACTGAAGTGCCTCCTGGTGTTTAAACCCTATCCGGAGGTAAATATTGACTTATCCAATGCATTGAGGAGATTCTTTTCCTGTACCAATCTGCATCCTTCTATGCTCGTCAATTATGAGTTGGCTTAAGAAAGACAAACCAGGAAAGTGTTAGAAGTTGGCAGATGATAATCCATGGTTAATGTTACATGGTAGAAATTGACCTCGTGGTCTATTTGCAAGCAAATCAAAGGATAACAAGGGAAGGGAATTTTGTTTGCAATGGTGGACGTTCATGATGGAACTTAGTAGAAGTGTATCTGATGATGTTAGGGCACGCACAACACAATTGATTTAACATTTATTATTCCATCATACATGTACATGTTGTTGTTGCTATAGCTGGTGCTGTAGTTTGTCTAGCGTTGGAAGGCAACAGATCTGGCCAGCCGCCATTATAGTGGCGGCATGCTATAAGAATGTTGCACGGGAACCATGATAATATTGGGGCAGCATTGGTTTCCAGCCGAGGGCTAGTTACATATTTAATTTTGTGGACTAAGTTGTAAACATCAATATCATATTTCATTGGGATGGAATCATGCTGCTTTTGTGGCCATAAGTTTCTCCCTACAGCTTCACCATAATTTCATACTGAAAAAATCTCACGTGATGGTTGGATGAACTTGGACAAACCAGTCATGTTTCCATGGAATTGTTCGTTCTTTGCTTGAACCCCTCCCTCCAACAGTTGCTGTTTCAGAAAATTGGGGTCCAAATTCTCAATGATCCTTCAAGGAAAAACTTTTCAATCATCGGACAGCGAATGAGTGAGTGTCACCGGGGAAATTATCATTTTCCGTTATGACGGATGTATATGTTATCCCACCAGTATAAATGAAGAACAGTTCACTGTTCAAACAAGTTGTTATTGGCAATTTGTTTTCGTTGGATAAATAAGTCTCATATGATTATTTTTTTTTGTTGAATCAAAATCACACCGGAAGAAAACCTCTCAAAACAGATGAATAAGAAGCGTTGCATCACGATGCGTGTATATTCTGTGTTACCATCTGCAGTCCAGCTCAGCACCACGTGACCTTAACAAGCTCCACGTCAGATACCAGGTTAATGGGTCCTCCGTTTTGCCTTGCATCGTGTTTTTTCTTCTGATTTCGTAGCCAATTACTTGTTTACGTTTCCTTTATTTGGCTTTTATTATATATATATATATATAAAAAAAAAACTAATAGTCCTCAATCTTACTTCTTTTTTTTTCCTATAATTTTTTGCACTTTGATCATTCAATTTCTTTGTCTTCTATTTTGATCTTTCAAAATTGTTTTGATTTACGAACGGTCTTGGTAATTTATTATGCGTGCATATGAAAACAAAATTCAATTTAATTGATTTACATTATCTAGAGTTTAAGGTACTAAATTTAAAGTTTAAAGAAATGTTCAGTTTTTTTTTTTTTGACAAAATCAAGGATTGATTTGCACGATGAAGGAGAAAGTTCATGCACATTTTTTGTTTCGGACCCTTAATTTTTATTTTTTTTTCGATTTGATCCCTTTGCATTGGTTTCATTTAGGACTTGACTAGGTAGTTTGTTATGGTTGCCTAATTTAAAACAATCAAGTGTTAAGGGATCAAAATTAAAAATAAAACAATTATGGGAACTATGGTAAATGGACTGGCGCTTGCAATGCACGTGCCAACGGGTGAGAGGCTTCTATGGTCTTCAAGTGGCACATAAGGCGTCCACTGACATCTAAATGATGGCCTCCATAATGACATTGGAAGCATCTCACCACGCTCTTCCCAATGGTGCAATGCGTGTCGGTGATGGCGCAATGGTTTGGCTCTAATGAGTTTTTTTTTCTCTTCCTTTTCTATCTCCTCTCATTGGGAATTGCATTGGCCTGTAAAATTTGAAAGGTATCTTGTATTTGTTCATTGTATCAAAATTGATCCTCATTCTTTTGATTACTCTTTATTTTGTTTTGAATCATTTTTTATTGATTTTTTTTTTAATTTTATCCCTTCATATTTGGTTTCATTTGATTTTTACATCAAATTTGGTCCTCATTCTATTTACTGCTATTTGTTTATTTATTTATTTTTTAATTTATTTTTATTTTCAATTTAATCTCTCAATATTTTGTTTCATTTTATTTTTATATCAAGCTTGATCTTCATTATTTTAATTACTATTTTTTTTTTTTTGCTTTCAATCATTTTTAAAATTGATTTTCTTCTTTCAATTTTATACTTTAATATTAAGTTGATTGAAAATTGAACTTCATATTTGTTTTTGGTCTGGTGATCCCGGTCTCATGACCTGGGTCACGGGTATGAAATGTTAACTCAGATTGATATCAGTCTTTTTTTATTATCTTTTTTACACTGATTTTTTTATTTTATCATTTAATATTGAATTTTTTAAAAATTGAGCTTTGTGATTTTTTTATTTTTCTTTTTATGAGATTATCTTACTCTCATAAATTAGGTTGAGTGCCTAGTGGGTTTGCCCAATTTAGCTCCATTCTTTTTTTTGGTTATTTTTTAAAATTGAATATTTTTCCAGCTCCACCTTTTTACATTTTTTTTAAAATTGGGCTTCATAATTCTTATTATTTGCTTTCAATTAGATTCTCTCGTTCATATGATTTGACTTGCAAGGCTAAGAGGCTTTACTTGAGTTTGTTGGTGTTTTATTTTTTTTGAGGTTTTTTTTGTTGACTTATTATTATTATTATACATTTGAACTGATGGTAATTGGACATCATTATTATTTTTTTCTATGAGGTAACCCGACCTCACGGTTCATGTCTCAAGTTTTCTATGTTAATTTAGGTTGATTAGAGTCATTTGTTTTTAATTTTTTTAATTTCATCTTTAATATTTAAATTGTTTTGGAATTGTGCTGGATAATTGTTTTTAACTGTTATCACCTTTTCTATCTAAATTCTATTCATTTTTTGTCATTAAATGAAACCACCTTATTGGATTTTTTAAAAAAAAATACTACCACTCCTGAATAGAAAAAAAAAAACAGCCCAAGACGAGGCAAAGCATGCTGGGGACGAACAATGAACATTTTACACGTAATTAAGGTAGCAAAAGCCCGTATGTGAGTTTCA
>Ga0307511_10005854_pt1 | contig 12427 bp, 13 predicted proteins | sample 13_EM_MG_FD_200266 | JGI IMG/M metagenome (GOLD analysis project Ga0307511, IMG submission 200266) | Populus trichocarpa ectomycorrhiza microbial communities from riparian zone in the Pacific Northwest, United States - 13_EM | ecosystem: Host-associated > Plants > Roots > Unclassified | place...
ACTGCAGTAGGAAAGGAAACTCGTTATAATTGATCCTGGCCTCGGCGCGCTCGCCTGCTCTCTCCTCTGTCCTCCCTGCACTCTGCCACTGCTCGGAATAAACACCGTGTCTCAAGGCTAGGTACTACATAGTGAACTGTCCAACCTTAGGGGCTGGTCCCTGGGGTATATAAAGCCCAATTACCCTGAATGCACGTAAATAATAAATCTGCAAAATTAATGCGCCATGAATTTGCCAGACTAACAAAGAGAAATTCGTCACCATGTCAAGTGCTACAACCACTGTCACAGACCACTCTGGGGTCCCTGTAAGCCTCCTTGAGCATCTTGCCATTCCCATCTCCAAGTACGCAAATAAGACTAATGATGTACAAAAAAAAGCCAAAGGAAAACTAAAAAACAGGTTTTTTTTTTCTTTTTTTCCTAGTCTATTACGCCTTAATCAGCCTTAGGCTATGCGGCGGCCTTGGAACCTTTGACGGGACCTTCATTGGGGGCGGTCGGCCCCCGTGTGTGCGCCTATTGCGCCTGTCCAACTATATGGGGCTGGGCCAACTACCCCCTGTGCATGCGGTACACAACAACACCGCTAATCCCTGTATTTGCCTCATTACCCCACCTCCCCGAATTTCCTCCTTGACAGCACCATTTGGGGGGAGCGGGATTCGACCTGTTGAGAGACCACCCACTCCCACCCAGGTCATCCAGCTGCGCACTGCCAACTACGCCAGCATCCCCCCCAAAAAAACAGGTGCAAGCTACCAATGAGACCTCACCTACCACTTACGACATACTAAACAAAAAATGCATTGATCTTCTTCAAGATGGAAACCCGTCTGCCCCTGCCGAGAAAGAACTCACTAGAGGAGTCAATTCTCACAGCCCCTTGCATCCTCAGAGGCCCGACCTCAGCCATCTTAACTACCCTATCCGGCATAGTGCATTCTTTTTGCATACAACCCAGTTTGTAGGAGTTATCTGAACCAGTAGTGATAAGGATATATTTCTCGGTGGTGGACGTTTCGATCATTTTTGATGCATGTATGGGTAATAGAATGCGAAGGTCTCTTTCCCAATATTAATATCAATTCATTGGGTTCATGTGTTTAAGAGCACTGAACTTCAGAGATGGCCTAAATATCGGACACGAACAGATGCTCGGATATCTGGGCCTGTAGGTGCACCTGATCCCAAACCGCAACCGTGTGTTCGTAAGTGAGGTCACGGTCTGGCCACTCCATCAGTTGGTTCCATGTCGGGAACCATTTGCAATCGGGACCAGCGTGCCTCCGCACGGAAAGTCAAACACGACCTCACTATCCATTTTCTTTTGAAGTATGTACTTCTTAATTTTACTCTATTAGGGTACATATATTAATTATGCGGGATGTAAATGTATGGTTATTCATGGGCGAAATTAGTACACCTCGGATTCTTGTACCAAGGTGAAACATGGCATTTCTTCAACTTTATTTTGAAAAGAATCATCAGTCGTTGGCGGCCTCGATAGGGACCCAGGACGAGCCATCTGGAATCCAGTGCAATTGATGGGCTGGACAAGTTAATCTGCCCAGCTCGTGAAGAAATGGCACAAGAGATGACAAAGGAAATTAGTATCATTCTGTTTCTAAAAACCAAAGCACTAACCAATATGTAAAAAAAAAAAATACTAACTAATGAAATTCGTTATAATCGATTATTCTCGGAACAAATGAATAACACCGCGTCTCTAGGGTACTACTTAGTGGGCTATCCAATCTCTGGGCTGGTCGCTGCCACTTAGTGCCGGACCTGGAGCTCGTTATGTACTTACCCTGAATGTGATGAATAGAGAAAAAATAAGTCTGCAAAATCAACATGCCAGATTAACAAAAGAGACTTGTCACTATCACCCATAATAATAGCTGCCACGCACTACTGTGGTCACCGCATGTCTCCTTCAGCATCCGTCCCGTCCCAATGTAAATCTCTCTGTACTGCAACAGGTGTACCGAGACGCTCATCACCCACCACATACTAAACAAACAATGCATTGATCTTCGCCAACGTAGAATCCCTCCTCCCCCTGCCTAGGAAGAACTCACTGCAGGAGTCTGTTCTCAGAACCCCTAGCTTTCTCAGAGGCTCGATCTCAATTGTTTTTATCCCATTCAGTGTCCTATACCTTTGCTCCCTCTTCCCAAGGGATTCGCACACAACCCAGTTGTAGGAGTGTTCCGGATAAGTGATCACAAGGGTATATAGACCTGAGCTGGAGGTCTCAATTGCTTTTTGACGCACGTACGGGTAATAGAAGCCGAAATTCTCGTCTCTAATATCGATCACATATTCATTTCGCCCGCGTGCCCGGCAAAGCTGAATGTCAGAGATGGCCCAAATGTCGGATACCAGTAGATGCTCGGGTTTCTGGGCCTGTGCTAATTGTTGGTGCTCTTGGTTCAAAGGGTATACCGCCACAGTGTGTTCATAAGTAGGATCACGGTCTGGCCACTCCATCAGTTGCCTCCATGTCGGGAACCATTGACACTCGTGACCGTTGCCATCGCCAGCGTATGGAAAGTCAAACAAGATCTCAATCTTGCGCTCAAAGGGAAGCACGTGGAAACATCTGGCCCATGCATCCCTATCACTAATACCCACATGGTAGGTTGGCAACTGTGTTGTACGGAGGAGGTAAAACAGCCCAGCAACTTTGTCGGCAGGTTGTGTTGCATAACGTTTGGCCATTTGTTGTACAAGCTCGTAGACACTACAGCCACCGGGGCTATCGACTTGAGCAGCAAGCTTTACAATAGGATGAAGGGCTTGTCTCAACGTGGTGAGCTTCCCACCTACTCTGCTCTTAGTGTTTAGAATTATATGCGCACTGGTCTTATACCGTATCCCTGCGTTGTACGTTGTGTTTTCACTCCTGATTTCTTGCAAGGTCCATGCTCGGCATAGCCAGTGTCGTTCGTTGTCCCAACCCTTTGTACTGAAGGACTGTCCAAGGCCGTTGAAATAACGTGCAATCGCTACTGCTGCACGGTATATGTTACCAATTGTGGGAACATCAAGCTTCCATTCGTCATGCTTGATCTCATTCGACATGGAATCCTGCCGGAGGCATAGGACGTCAACCCACACATACTCTGCCCCCTTGTTCAGAAGTTCACGTCGCACTCCATGTTCAAGGTCGAGCCCTCGAGGCAGCGGTACAAGCCACTGATACTGATTGATAGAGGTCCTCACTGGCAACATCTCATGAGTCCAGCTGTGTGTGATAGCCCAGAAGGGGGGGGTCGGCGCTTTATCTAGATCGATAACAACACTGCCAGATAGACATTCACGTGCGAGGACCTCAGAGTGAAGCATCCGGAATTCTACCACCCGATTGCTCTTCAGGTCCCAAATCCGACGTGGCATGATACGATAGGGGGATATGATGAGCCCCTGTCCGGTCCCATCCGTGTAAATTGAATTCTCCCTCACTTCGTCAATGTGCTTTGCTTTAGCTAACCACTGGCCCCTGTGTATGGCAATATTGAAGCCTGGGTCGTTGAAGTACTTCCATGCAACACGAGCTGCAGCATATGCTAACCCCAAGTCATATCCTTGGTTGGTGAAATAGCGGACGTCGTTCCCGATCCACACCTGCAGTCAGTCAGCAAGCACTAATGAACATACATATCTAATTCGAGCCTACCTTAAGACGTTCAGCTGCCTCGTGATGGACCCCTACAAGGGCCACAAGTGCCCTCCTAAGCAACTCCTCGTCAATGGCCTTACAAGAAAGGTTGGCCTGCTCTGTGGTAAGGTTGCCGTTCCGCGCACCCGACTGGTTGTTGACAATAGTTTCAAGGGTACAGGCAAGGGCCGGATCCATTTCATGATACAATTGCATAGCTGCCAATGAGCTTAGTAACGGCATTGGAAATGGAGGCCAATTCGCAGTATCCCTCTTTGGGACAGGGTTATTCATTGTCCTTGATAGCAGTATTACGATTTCTTCAGTTGCTTTTCCAGCGCGTGCTGCGTCCAAGGCAGTTGGATATTCACCCATGGCAGTTTCATACCCGCCACCAACATGAAACACATCAGCTCCACGGGCCAGCAGGAGCGAGACAAGTTCTTTGTTGCCTTTGTGTGCAGCCTTACCCAATAGAGACCCATACATAGAGTCCACAAGGTTAATGTCGGCTCCATGGTCGAGCAGCAGCTTAGTGATATATGAGCCCGATGTCCCATAAAAAGCAGCACCAAGTGCAGTTCCGTACCGACCACCTATCGCGTTGATGTCTGTTCCTGGATATTCTAGGAGCTTCGAAATAATATCTCTGTGACCGCTGGATGAAGCTGCGGCCAATGCGGTTCCGTAATCTCCACTGACGATGTTGGTATCTGCCCCAAACCCCAGCAGTAGGGAGACGATTGTTGTTTTACCCTGCAATGCAGCTGCAGCCAATGCAGTTCCATATCGACCAGTAGCACTGGCAGCGTTGACATCTGCTCCTCGCGCTATCAGTAGCGACAAAGTATGCTCGTGTCCATAATATGCAGCAGTAACTAGTGCAGTGCCATACTTGCCACACACGGTGTTGACACATGCCCCCCGATCCAGGAGTAGTGATACTATTCTGCTATATCCCTGAGATGTAGCTGCGCCTAATGCAGACCCATACTTTTCACCTAAGATGTTGACATCTGCTCCTCGATCCAGCAGTAGTAATACGATTTCCTTATATCCCCCATATGCAGCTGCACCTAATGCAGATCCATAGTCGCCACCTACAATGTTGACATCTGCTCCCCGAGCCAGCAGTAGTGATACTATTTCCTTATATCCCCTATATGCAGCTGCACCTAATGCAGACCCATAGTCGCCACCTATGATGTTGACATCTGCTCCCCGACCCAGCAGTAGCAATACAATTTCCTTATATCTCCCGTATGCAGCTGCACCTAATGCAGACCCATAGTTGCCACCTATGATGTTGACATCTGCTCCCCGACCTAATAGAAGTGATACTATTTCCTCTCTTCCCATAATTGCAGCTATCCCTAATGCAGACCCATGCCGGTAGTTGCCACCTGTAATGTTAACATCTGCTCCTCCATCTAGCAAAAGTGATACCATTTTCTTATTTCCCGTACATATAGCTACACCTAATGCAGACCCATAGTTGCCACCTATGATATTGACATATGCTCCTCGAGCCAGCAGTAGTGATACTATTTCCGTATATCCCCCATATGCAGCTGCACCTAATGCAGACCCATAGTCGCCACCTATGATGTTGACATCTGCTCCTTGATCTAGCAGTAGTGATGCTATTTCCGTATATCCCCCATATGCAGCTGCGCCTAATGCAGACCCATAGCTGCTACCTATGATGTTGACATCTGCTCCTCGATCCAGCAGTAGTGATACCATTTCTTTCCTTTCCCAATAAGCAGCTGCACCTAATGCAGACCCATACAAATAATGTATGCTATTGATATTCACGTTTTCGACATCCAGCAACCGCAATACCTCTTGGATATTGTTTTGGCGGGTGGCTTCTACCAAATCGTATCCATTCATCTTTCCCGTGCAGTCTCTCGAGTCAGTGTTTTGTCCGCCGCGGGTCAGATATTTCGGATGGTTTGAATCGATTCTGGGAATATATATATCTATATATTAGCTGCAAGTGATTATCAGTACATGCTCTTCACGCTCACGGGTTGAATACTTGCCTATAGGATTGGTTGGATGTTCAAGGTGGATATCTATATGAGTATATGAACTTCAATCGTCCTGGCTGAAGCTTTCCGTTATAAGCCTGCTTGCGCAAGCATAATCGAATATGTGTGTGCGTTGTAAACCCCGCATTGGCAGTCACGTGTTCACATAACGTTATTGTTTAAATCTTATTTAAATACTCATATGCGGCCACGCGTGGGGGCCATGATGAGCCAGGAGATAACCGTATTGGCAGTCTTGGCCGTCCTACATAGCATATGTTGATTGTTTCTCTTCTTTTTTGGTTATATCATTACTCGTATTTAGACTATCTAGAGGCAGCGCACCCCCAAGAACAGGCATGGGCGATAATCCAATTCCGTGTCTCGTCTCCGTGCATAAGGCCTGGTGCCTCCGGAAGAAAAAACGAACACTAATAACAAAACCATGCAGGTGAACAATCGTGAAACATCTATCCCTGAGTAAAATCATGACCCACACGTAGGTGAAAAAACTAGATCGAAAACCGCAGAAGATCCACCTCATCATCAGAGGCGCAAGTCAGCAAATCGTAAAGAACATTTGAAGGTGGAAAACAAAATACCACCCCCATAATCTCCAGCTCTAGTCATTCTCTCCCAAACAATGTGGTTCCAATCGTAACATGTAGTGGGGAACGGCCTCCTACCCATTTGCAGTCGTCCAAACCCCATCAGATTGCTTTCTCCTTCGGTTCTCCCTCTACAGCCACCTTATCCCCAAAATAAGTATGCCTCCCCAATCCACTGCCGTACAGGAGGACCATGCATAATAGCCTTGCGTGGATTTGATAGTGGTTGTCGGTGACCGTGCCCTGCGTAAATACTCTCGTCTTTCACCTCTTCTCCACCGCAAGGTCACCGTTCCGGTGGTGGTGGTGCTGGTGGCGAAGGCGGAGGTGGTGGTATTAGTCGAGGCGGTACTTCTGTTTGTAATCGACGGCTGCCCATTATGGGGAGTGATCCTAAGGCCAGGTGGTCCGGAGATTCCGACCGCATGGTATCAGACAATGCCTTTCCTTGTAACCGAGGAATGGGTGGTATATCCGTGCCCCGATCAGAACTTTGGCTGGCTTCTTCCACCGATTCCGTGCTGGTTTTGGTTATGGTGGCTTCGGTGCCAATGATGCTCCCTTTCAATGCTAGTGGTCGTGTTATGGTTCATGTGGAGTTTTTGGGTTGCCTTGGATTGCTGCCTCCACATAATTGCGGTCCTACGCGCTGTGGGTGGGTCAGTCTCAGGCACGGTACAGGCATCTGTGGCTATCGTGTCGGGTGCTGGTGGTAGTGGAATTTGATAGTCCGGTTAAGGAGTATGAGCGCTCGTTGTAATGGTCGGGGGGGGGTCTAGACTGGACTTAGCTGGATTCGCACTCTGCAACCTACTTCCCGAAGCACTCTGGAGTCTTGAAACAGGGTCCATATGCTCTCCGGAGACTGACTACCAGAGTGAGAGCCTAGTAGCCATCATGGCGGTTGGGGTCCCTGGTATTGGGGCCTTTCCGGAGACACCGATGAGGTTTTCCCCCCCACTTTGGACAAATTTGGTTCCCTCTCGAGATCGCAGATTGGCGTAGTCCAGATCTAACCACTAGTCCATCTCCGGTCCTCCTTCCGAATCCGACTGCTTAAATTGACTATACAAACGCATCCGCAGTTTTCAAGGTCACTTTGGTTCGACGTGTTGATATCCGAAAGTCGGCGCGGCGACCGCCATGTCAGCCGCGTGCCAGCACCCCGAATAGTCCCATTGGCTGCGCCGACATTGTTGTTGGGGTGGGATGAGTGTGTTATTTGCCTTTCCGTGGTTGTTAAACAGAGATCTCCGTTGTTTCCGAGGTGTGGGAGCTTCGCAACCGAAGAGCTCAACAACCTCAAGGGAGGGGAAACTCTAATATTTGCGATGGCTGTTCCCCGTGGTCGGAGTAGATATTCTTGTATGAGACAGCGAAGGCTATTTCGTGGTGGTCCGCTTGGTTGTGCTCTGGTGGTTGAGCTCCGACCTTTCGTACTTACCATTATGACCCCGCTTGGCTGTAGCCGCACCAGTAATTTCTGTGTGTGGCTGCAGTCGTTGCAATTTCGCCATGTACTCGGGGTGATAGTGAAGCATACCAAGCTCATTCCTCGGCGTCTTTGCTTGTTTTGCGGCTGAAGGAAGCTCCACGAAATACTGAATAGTACCGCCTTACTTCCGGTACGCATCCGGTCCACAGTACCTGGCCATTTGAGCGTCGGATACTTAAAATTGGCTAGTGTAGCTAGAGTCGCAGGTATTGTGCTCATTGGAACGTACATAGCAGGGAGGAAGAATCAGTGTATGTGGTCCAATTGCCAATTTCTTGTCTAAGTAACATATGCTTATTGGATTATTTTCCAAGCTACGAACTAGGTACATTTTTCCGCAGTCTGCCGGAGTCTGGGATTGGATGCCAGACTTGATCATGAGATTGTATTCCCGACTTGGTGGATTTAGCGACTCCCATCTCCATCTCTAGCCGAACAAATCAAAACAGGAAGAATACTTTCAAAATGATATACACATGGCTCTGGGTATTACCGAGCTCAGCGTAATACCTAGCGTGGCGTTAACTATTTGGGGAAAAACTCAAACATTTGGAGAAATCATTTCCTGATCCCATAAAGAAAAAAGGGAGTACTACTCCAAATTAATTTTTTTCAGTTGGCTAACTATGTAGACCCCCTAAAATACGGACTACTTACTAGCGCTAGAGCCCAATTGCAATTCAATTGAAAGCATTGTTATTTGCCCCCATTTCAAGAGGTTGAACCCAGTTCAGGGTAATGGCAATCGTCCCAAAGAAAAGCATTAGTGCACAGACAACTAACTATAACTGTAGGAACTACTCTCACGTGTGGCGATATCACGGGAATGCAGGAACCCGGAATAGGATAATTGGTACATGCGGGAAGAAACCAGGATCCCTAATCAGGGCAATTGGAATAAGGTCGGAAGGGATAAAAGCGCTGGAATTCGCCCCGGTAGCAAAATAATAAGGCAGTAGAACCATAGCATTCATACTATAGCGATCTCTACATAGCCCGTACAAATACATCTATATCTCTCTCTCTTCTAAGATTCCTCCGCTCGTAACCTTGTAATCTTACAATAACTAGTATAGGAAAAGAGTGATATTATTTCCCCCATTCCCCCATATGCAACCGCACCTAATATAGAGCCATAGAAGTCCCTCTGTGCTATTTTTATATCCACTTCTCCGGACATCCATCCAGCAACCGCAATACGGTACGTCCCTACCCCTTGGATGTTGTCGTCCTGTACAGCGTACCGGTAGATCAAATCATTTGCACTCATCTTGCCAAGTTTGGTCTTTTCTCGAGTCTGTGTTTGTTTGCCAACGGTTTGGATTGGAAATTCAAATTGCCGTTCGCATGTGTTGGATGGATTCTGGAAATTATATATCTTATTTACCTAGGGAAGCTATCAGTGACATTAGTGACTATCAGCATGTGCGCTCTGCTAATCGGATGGGGTTGAGTGTTCAGGATATGGGTATATGGACCCAATCATCGAGGCTGGATATTGTTGCGGGTGGGCCCCGCATTGGCAGTCACGTGTCCCAATAAGTATCCTGTATGGCAATATTGGCAGTCCTACTGGATATTTATGTAAATGTTACTTTTTTTTTTGGAGATAAATCATTACTCGTGTTCAGGCCATCTAGCCTATGACGAGACAGAGCTGGACGGTTATCCAACCCCCATCCCTTGCTCTACGTACAAGACTAGAAACCCCGCCCAAAAGAAAAAGCGAACGCATAACGTCAAAATCATATAGGTGAACAATCCTGAACTACCCATCCCGAAGCAAAACATAACCCTCACGCAGGCCAAAAGACTGGATCAAAAACCGCGGGATATCAATCATCAGAGGCGCAATTGAGAAACCGAAGGGAACGGGGCGGGACGTTTAGGTGGAAGAATATATAGCCATCGCCATGATTTCCACCCTGATGGGAAATTAGTAACCGCGTGCAAGTGTAAATCCAAACAAAAGAAAACTCGTGTTGGTGGAAGCCTGGCAGATTAGAAGTCACTCATCCCCGGATAGGGCAGTTCCAATCCTAACATGCGGTATGTAATGGCCCCTAGATACCCATCCGCAATCGTTTAAGCTCCATAAGATCAAGTAAGTAGATGGCGAGGGAGGACACAATCTTCCCCCTTGGGCCTTCCCAACAGCCACCTTATCCTCAAATTCTTTATGCCCTCACTCCACCTTCTCAGAGTTCCCGAGTTATGTCTGAGAGGACTGCATCCATGACAAGCATGCGCGCCTTCGGTAGTCGGGTATTGCCCTCAGGGGTCGGGTATCGTTTTCGGTGGCGGATATTGCTTTCAGTGGGGGATTTGCTGGTGACCGGGCCCCTGGTGATGGTGAAGGTGTTCCGCTCCTAACTGTGTTGCAGGTCTGACATTTCCCAAAATCCACCCCCCTAACCCCTCTTTCTCCGCAAAGGCACCGCTCCAGTGGTGGAGGCTGTTTCCCCCGATTCCGGGCTGGTTTCGGTTCCACTGCGCCCCTCTCGGCACTAGTGGATGTATTTATTTTCGTGTGGGTGTCGGCTTGACCAATGTTACTGCCTTCACATACTGTATGTGCGAACAGTGGAGGGGAGGTGGGTCAGTCCCGGTCACGGAACTGGCACTAGCACCTATGGTTGTCGTTTCGGGTACCGGTGGTGGAGAAGTTCGGGTGTTTGTTGTAGCGGTGGAGGGTCTACGGTGGATTGACCTGAATTCGAATTCTGCAACTTACTCTCTGAGAACTGGAGTGGCTCCCTCCCCGCTGATTCCGCGCCGGTTGGCGTCGGTCGTTTGGAGTTTGAGTCCAGCCCTAACAAACAACTGGTCCATCTCCAATCCTCCTTCCGACTCCACTGCTCGACTTGATGGTATCTCGAAAATCGGCGCGGCTGCTGGTCGGTAGTAGCGTACTACCTAGGTATCCCGAAGGCTTTGCCGACATGGTGGTTGTGGTTGGTTGAAGCGAGATACTGGTTTTTTATTTTTTTATTTTATTTTAAAGTCTTTACTCGTATTCAGCCTTAGGCTATGAGGTTCACTTTGAAATTTCGAAAAGTGGACCGAGACACAATCAGGCGCCTCCATTGAGCTGCCTTGCTTGACCTATCTCAGTGTTCTTTGCCCCGCGCTTTGGCATGCCCCATTGCTGCGCCTACCGTAGTCTGGTTATAGCGTGCCTAAGAAGTCCCGATGGATTGGGGCTTGCCGCTCGTCTCGTGCCGGATTTCTAGTGGGGTACAGCCGCCATTAGTTACCAACCGCGAAAATAATTATTGTAGTCCCGTACGCGGGGTGATGGTACCGCAAAGCGTACTCTGTCTAGATAGAACGCCTTGTACTTGGTATGTCACCTCGCTCCCCGTAAGTAGTTGGTATCCGCCTATTGGGGCTACCTCCATTGAGCTTGGCACGGCCACGTGCATGCAGTGAACATAATGTATATCCAGTACGGGTATGGGGGTATGGAGTAAGTACTTATCGCACACAGCAACAGATTCAACAGCGTAAATGGAAAACTCGGTCTGGCTGCGTCTAAGTATAATTACCAACAGATCACAATGCCCTGCTGAAAAAGATTTGCTGGTAATCCTGTAAAGATTACGAGGTTATAGCTAAGAGGAATCTTGAATAGAGGGAAAATAAACAAGAGACTATATACCGCGGAGCTATCTTAGAGTTCGCTATAGGCTTGTATGCTATGGATGTAGTGCTCTGTCCTTTTCATTTCACCAGCGATTCCCGGCTCTTCTATCCTTCGCAGTTTGTTCTAATTATCTACTGGTATTAGGTCTCCCGGTTTTTGCCCGCATATCCCAACTGTCCACTTTCGGTTTCCTGCAGCTTCCCGTGACCTTTGACACGTGAGAGTGGTTTTCTCACATATCCAAACTTGTAAGCTAGCGCACCCAGGCTCGCAAGTAGAGCAGTGCATATCAACCATACACGGACGAAGCAACATACATGGCCCAATTTCTTGCCAAACGGCGTAAACACTCGAGTCTAGGAGTGGATGTGGGACTTGATGGTAATATATTCCTGACTTTGTTTGCAATTTGGGCCAGAGATTCATTTTCGAGTCAGTCCGCTATTATTCCAAAGTTCCCTCCATAGGTAGGTGGTAGCTATCGTGGTGTGTCTTGACACTAAGGGCTTGATTATTTGTCTCTGATCAATACAACGGCATGAATTTGGCCGTTCGCATATATATCAAGGCGACAGCTCAGAGGGGGAGGTTTTCGGAATATAATACACATAGGGGTAGAAGGGACTCGTATGGTGCCTACAAAGGGCTAAGATCAGGGTAACAGGCTGCAACCCGTAAATCAGTTGGAAATAACTCAGCATTCTGGGAATAATTCCAGATCCCGTAAAGCAAGGAGATGCTGCTCGATTTTATTCTCAAGTTGTCCCCAGGCTGCTGCTGTTCTGACCCATTCAGCAATACGGCCCATTGGTCAATGGGACGCTACTGCTGGTTGGGCCGGCCCATACACCAATGGCGCTAATGACCGTCCCATTGACCAATCTGTATCTAGTATTATTATTTCATACGAAACTATGTAATAATCATGGCAAGCACCAGACAAGTAGGGGTATGAAAAATATAAATAAAATACTA
>Ga0307511_10005855_pt1 | contig 12427 bp, 12 predicted proteins | sample 13_EM_MG_FD_200266 | JGI IMG/M metagenome (GOLD analysis project Ga0307511, IMG submission 200266) | Populus trichocarpa ectomycorrhiza microbial communities from riparian zone in the Pacific Northwest, United States - 13_EM | ecosystem: Host-associated > Plants > Roots > Unclassified | place...
GCGCCCCCCCCCCCCTCACATCCCTCCTGGAACTCGATGACGAAAACATGCTCTGAGCTGCATTCAATCCAGAAATCGTACAAGCTTGCCTTAATAGCTAGGGGTACGCTTATTATAAGGATTTACCCCGTTCAGAATGTAACGGGAAAGATCCTACATCTCGTACCTACCAACGACGCCTTACATCCTTGAGAAAATGCATGAACCAGTCGTTAAGATCGAATATGATGCAAATTTTATCAGCCATGGCGAGTTATTTGGGGGGATATGCACATTTGCATACTGAGTCAGGGAGGCTCATTTACCGTAAGCTCCGCTTTAAACATATTTGACAGCTGATTCCTCCATACAAAATGTATATTCTTTAGGAGATGATTCTTCAATTACAATCAACATCCCGCTTTTAGATATCTATTATTTCGACCAAGATCATCAGATGGCCAGACGGCGGGTATAGATCCCAGAGGAATGGACCCCGCGGGTGGAGGTTGTGTAACATATCAACAGGCCTCCCAAGCCTCACTTACAAAATCCTGCTTTCAACTAATATCAAGCAGCTACTTAGGCAGGTTATGAAATCCCAAACTAACTAAATCTCCATCCAAGCCCCCAGTTTGAAATATCCTCTCAATCCAGGCAACACTGTTTGCGATACACATCTTTTACTCCCCATTACCTCCAATCCAAATCTTTTGAATACTCAGCCTGCCTTGGGTTTTACTCTTCAGGTAGTTATATAACGCCCTTTAGCCCCCAAGTAACCCATAAACATCAATCCTCAGATTCTCCTTCACAATGTACCTATTCTGCAAAGCTGCAGCCCACACATGCTGTGGATACTGGTGGTTTTCGTTTTGGTGACCAACTCAGGTTTGCTGCGGGCTCATGAATAGCCCTAAGCGTATGACTAGTGGCTGCAAACGCATGTGTAGCCACTCTGAAAAGATGCACTGGTGTGCAAGTCCGCACATTGGGGTGTGGCAACCTAATTTTTTCTATGAGAGGAGTCTCGATACATAACAGTTGCGGTTGTAAATAGCTGATGCATGGGGTTTGGGTATCTTTGATAGAGATAGGCCAGCCATGCCTGAACCTCGACTTCTAGAGTCTCTTTGTGTAGGGGATGGGGGCGTGCAAGTCCTATGCAGGCATGCATATTAGTACAAAGAATGTTGGAAATGAGGAAGAACATACATGTACTGCTGGGGGATGTCATTGAGATATGAGTTGTAAAGTTTCTTAGTTGAGTGGGAGTTGTGTCAGTAAATTTTTATTTTTACTTTTAAATACTTGAATACGCATATGTAGCTGTGCGAGAGGCTATGATAGAAACCCGGCCGGATGACTTAACCTATATCTTTTTCATAGCGTTGTGTGAATTTTGATCTCCACCCTAAGTCTTGGAAATTGACTCAAAAGAGCGAAAAGAGTGGGTTTCGCAAGGTAAGTGACCAGCCTGATGAGCTGTAACTTAACAGACACTTTCTGGTGCTTCATACGACCTTAATTATCCTCTATTGTAACGGCTGTTGCAACTATGGTCACAGTGGAATGAATCCACGCAAAAAAAAAAAATTTATGAAGGACCACTAGTTCTTCGCGGTCCGTGGCAAGGTCGGACTACATAATATTATATACGTCGAAGTAAGCTCTCCAGCAGAGGTCTAGACTAGTCTCGGGATTGAGCTGGGGGTTAATAAAGTAAAAAGCGGCTGATTTCGATGCGCCACTCAGACAATGCGGGGGATACGCAAAAGGACATCAAACAGTCATTTACTTGGTGAATTTTTCTGTGTTACCGGTGAATCCTCCAATTGCGACTGGTGGTGGTGCTGTTATTGTCAATATTTAATATAGTGATTAGATGGGTGGATTTATGGTTTGTGTTTATAGATATGAACCTGTTATACGAACAACCGCAGATAACTGAGGCCATAACATATTCAAGGGATCCAGACTAACATTCTAGTATCTTCTATTAGATATGCTTCTTGTTACATTTATCACTAATTGTGGTCCCTACTAATGTCTAAATCAAGGATACTTCCAAGGCCCCGGATCAATTTGTCTGGCTGCAGAAAGGATTATTTTTTCTCTTTCTCTATGTAGAGGGTGATTATAACTACTATGCGTGGTACTCCAATTGGTCGTCCTATTGCGGTGGCAAACGTTATTCTTGTTCTTTTTCTTTTTTTCCTTTTTCCTTACGTTTATTTCCCCCTATTGCCCATAATGAGGGTGGATCAAGGGGAGAGGTACTTGTACACATGTTTCCTTTTTCTTTTCCTTTTTCTTCTCTCTTTCCTTTATTTTTGCCTGTTTTTTCACTTTTATTATGTCTAGTCTGAGGGGAGGTGATAGTACCCACTAGGGACCTTATCATGTGCGGCCTAAGCTCCAATCATCAGATACCACATTCTGCTCATCCATAGGAGTGGCTTGTGCCAACCAGACTATGCTCATCTCATATCTCGAAGACTTGGGACGCAGCTAAATGGCACTAAACCTACTAGCGTAGTCAATGCTTTCCTGGGCCTAGCTGCACGTATAACCAATTACCCCCTGTGGGTTAGTCTGATTCCTGTGGGTAACGATGCCAGAAGATATAGATTATAAGTCTAGAAGATATCAAGGATGAGAAGTCTAGATATTAAGATCAGGCTAGAGTATTTATAGTCAATTATAGAGAACAGACCGTACAAGAAAAATAAGGGAAACTCAGATATATAGGCAAACATTGGGGTCTCCCACCACCCCGAATATTGGCCCAGCATCTCTCCATCATTGCATCAAACTACTGAGGAGCAACCCCCCGCTCTCTGCATGCAAGCAATTACAAGACTGCGGGCATCATCTCATGGGGTGACTACCTCTATTTGTTGTATAGTGAAGTTGTGTAGATGTTAAGAGTCATTAATGAACGTAAAATCGCCTTCACCCAGAAAAGTTGGGTGTGTTGTTGGCCAGTGGTTTTCAAGCATATTATTCTGAATGAAGGTAATTGCAGCATGGTATAATTGTATGCGTGATTTGAGGACCCTCTTCAGCTTTCCTCTATCTTGATAGTTGATAGTGCACTGCGACACGTACTAGATCCTGCATTTCCTTCTGGCAATGGTAATTCGGTCACCCACTTTTATGCAATGCCATGTTAGTTGAACTTAATTTCAACAGGTGTATAACTAGTCACACTCACAGCTCCCTGTTAACGATGTAGCATCATGGGGATGCTAGAGCAAGTGTGTTGATCCTCAGCGGAAGATCGCCGGTGGTCTTTACACCAAATATCATGGTAGCAGGTGTGTTAGGTTGGGGGGTGGGGGGCATAGTTGGTTTGATATTAGGCATACGTAGCACTGAGAGGTCTCTACCAATATTGTCGGTAAAATCTGTTAGATTTGTGGTTCTGGTCTTGACAGCGGTGCTGGCTGGTTGAGGGGAGATGTTTGACCGCAGGGAATACTCCCCAGTGAGCTGACTTTCGATTATTTCTGGTCTTGGAAGCAACAAATCATACTCCTTGTATAATTCTCCTGCGACAACATTCATGAAATATACCCCCCTATATTCTCCTGATGCCGAATCTGAGTGGCTAAAGATCTCTTCCTGATTGTACCCCCTAGATATAATGGTGATACCCCCACTTCCAGGGCCCAGGCAGAGACCCATTCCCCTAGCTGCAATACGCCACTCACCGGAGTGGCATGAATTAAGCGAATGGTTACGCCGCCAACGCAATCCCGCAAAAGGTCTAGTAGCTCTGTTGGTTGAAGTAGCTTTAGGTGAGATGGCGAATATAGCCGAAGGTGTTCACCCAGCCCTATCTGTCCCATGTCTAACAATAGTGACTATCAGACGATCCCCTGGCTTCGTTTCTTTTACTGCATCCCGGAGAACTGTCCAAAAACTCTGTTTCAGTTCCTTCTTCGTAATTCATGAGCCCTCTGTGTTGGGACGGAATAATGGTCGACGCATGGGCTGAGAAATGATGACTGCATGAGTGGGACCTCGGGGCTGAACGAGCTGAACGGTGGGATGGACGGATAAAGTTATTTTCTCGGGTTGATTGTACTCCAAGAATAAGGGCATTTAAGTCTGTGGATTTCCTCATGTTCTCTTAGTTAGATGCCTTCAAGCAAGTCTCTTGTCTTCCAGTATACGAATATACTGCCTTCTACCTCGCGAAATAGAGAACGGTGAAGAGCGATTTCTTCACTCTGGAGCTAGACGCTCTGCGACAGGGTGTCCATGTAATAGAGGTGACTGAGCTCTGTGGGCCTTCTCTAGGTTGGCGTAGGTAAGATAGGTGTCGTTTTTTGAAGTGCGGAATAATTGCTTTAAGTAAAATCAGGTCGGAAAATAGCCATGTATCTCGTTTGAAGTTAAACGACCAGCACACTGCAACTATCCAGCTTAATGGGATATCGTTGGATGCCATGCTGCTCGGTTTAGAATAACTGACGAATCTAATGCTACTCTGTTAACCAGACTATCTAGCTCTCATAATCACCACTGGGTAAGATATTCGATGATACAGGAACGTACCAGCTTCTTGATACCATCCACCATCTACTCATTGGTATCTACGCCCCCAGCTAACATCATCTTGAAAGGTACCGCCTTGATTTCGTCTATTTGGATGCCGAGCCTTTTTTCTGCTTCATGAAAGCTCATTCCTGAGTACGACCCCCCCACTTGGTCTTTCTCTCCGCTATTGTGGATGTTGCTGACGGTTTGAGACTTGCATTTGTACAAACGAACAAACGAACATGTCTAGTCCTAGCACTAGCTAGTCGACGAAAGAGCCGCCTAGTCCCAACCAGACTACCTAGTCCCTCCCAACATGACGAATAAGAACCCAGTGCGCGATACTGACTGTGAGTGTCCGCCGTGAACAATAGAGGGTTAAGTTAGAATTGATGAAATATCGTAGAAATTCGCGAATAAGACCGTATAACCTGGTAAGGCCGGATCTGAAAGTAAGGCCGAACCCGGTCAGCACCCCATGTACTGCGTATGAGACTGGGTGCGAAAGGCCACGCTTTGAGCTCGTAGTATACGGACGATGCAGTGTGAAGGCTTGAGGAAATAGGGAGCGGAGTTTGTTTGGTTGTTTGTTTGTTCTCATTACTCACATGTGAGTATGCCGGACCATGGTGAGCCCCCGGAACCCCGGGAGGTTTCAAGGGAGGAGTCAGTTAATCGGACCCCCACGCAAGAGTGAATTTGCCATCCCACCCATGAAGAGACGTATAACAAAACTAAGACTGAAGAAGGCCTACTGCCGGTGACGGAACTGACTGAAAATATAGTGAAAGAAATCCTTAACAGCGTCGTATCTTTCCTTCCCCTTCCCGATCTATAATAGGGAGCGGAGGTTGATTGATTGATTGTATTCATTACTCACATGTGAGTCCAGCGTCGAGCCATAGTGAGCCCCCCGGAAGCCCGGGGGGATTCAAGGGAGTAGCTAGTTAATCGAGGTAGTATGTACAGAGATAATAGTCTGGTTGGCACAAGCCCCTCGGAACAGAGATAATAGATAGTAGCTCCACCCAATGAAATCCTGGCATAATACTGACATGGCGGCCTTGATGCCTCTAGTTGCGAACAGAAATAATAGCTCCACTCGATGAAATCCTGACATAAGAGATAAAACCACTGACATGACGGCCTTAATGCCAATAGGGTGCGGAGCGAGCTGTATGCATATGTACAGGGAGGTTAAGGGTAACAGCGAGCAGGGATCTGTGATTTATTAGCCAATCAGAAGCGAGAGAAAAGACTACTGAAAGTACGTCCCTAATTATTGACTATCACTACTAAGTGTTTAGGTAACTCTATTCTCGTTCCCGCCACTCTAACCTGATCTTGGCATCTGCGATTCAATAACTCCTGAGTTACAGCAAAGCAATCAACTTATATACTCTGACTATATATCTGTTGGAGAGTGCAACCGCTAGGACAAAACGTGATCACTGGGTGCAAGGTTTGCCTAGACACCGATAGTATACTGTACGCTCACTTGTTGGAGAGTGTAACCGCTAGGACAAAACGTGATCACTGGGTGCAAGGTTTGCCTAGACACCGATGGTATACTGTACGCTCACAATATCCTGGTGGCGAAACCCTTTAATAATGTATTCCCAGCAAAAGTATCGGAGTTTATTTAGACTTCTTCTGACCAGCTTCACAGGAAACGTAAGCGTCTCTCCTTCACCCGATCTCAGTGCCTGTTTCGAAGCAGAACAAATCCGGAATGAAGACTTGTGAGCAAGGGTTCAGGGCTAAGGGGGTTCAGAAAGGTGTCGACCGAGACATACAGTGCCTGGGGGAAAGTTACTACGCCCCTTATTTTTTTTCTTTTTTTGTCTCAGGCCGTGAATGATGTACAAGGCATAAGGTTCTATAAACCTCCCAAAATGAAGCTTTTAAGGGCTACCAAATTGTGGAGAAGAGCTTCATATTAGGGGGATTATATCGGCACCCGCTGAGGGCTATTGAGCCTGAAATATAGGTTCTATGGAGCAGCATACGAAGGGCCTTTATTGCATATTCTGGGCATCGGCATGCATGTCTCATGCATGTCTGAGATGCGTAGTTACTTTCCCCCACACTGTATTTTCACTTTCCCTACACAGTACGTCAAAATCTGCGTTATGGAGGCAGAGTAATAAGTATCAATTATAATCAATTTGATTTGTTTATTCTCCACCCAGCTCACGTGACCCTTTCTATACTAGAACGTTTTGCTCCCTCCTCGAGCCACTTAGCCTCCTCAGCCTCCCGCTTGGTGTTCACCCAGGTGCAGGAGAGCACCTCGATAGAGTGATCAAAATGACTCCAGGATAGATGGTGCATTTCCTGTTGTTGCTCTTTTGTCAAGTAGTGCATATCCCTCTCTGAAGCACTAGTGTGGGATTGCTGGTTAAGGAGATGCAAAGCCTGGTCTTCAAATTGTTTCATATCCAGTGCATCTGGCATAAAGCTAAGGGAAGCTTCGAGGATAGCTTTGGCAGTAGGGTCGTCCTAGCTCAAAGTTAGCATATTACAGAAACAGGTGTAAGCATGTAAGCATATACGTACAATCTGGGCGGCACGGATCATAAGATCTTCTAACAGAGCAGGCTCCGATGCAAAGGTGACCATACACACAAGACTGAGTATGCTCATTGCCCCATGCCCTGCCTTCCCTGAACTCAACTCTGCTTCCAGGTGGTCAAGCGCTGCCTGAAGTTGGGTGCGAGATAGGTTGCTGGGTTCAGTTTCGTTCTGAACTTCCCTGACCCTGCCCCATTGCTTGTAATCACCCATAAATTTAAAGAGATCATTTCGGAGTTTGACAAAGCGGGCCCTCATTTTTTCACAATCTTTCCGAAGGTCTTCGGCTTCCTATTACACACAAAAGCAAGCTCAAGTCAGTCATAAGAAGCCCTGGTTGAATAACCTGTACGCACAGAAATATATTTGTCGATTTCCTGCTTTTTCTCCTCTATGGTATAGCCTTCCATAAGGCATAGTGGAACAATGTAGTCATCAAATGCTAAGGGGTAAGGAGTAATGTTAGCGCATCAGGTGTGTAATACAATAGGCTAGTGTACATGTATATGTATACCTCTAGCATAAATTCCGATACTATCACCCAATGATTCGCTGCCGAGAGAAAGAGTGATGTAGTCCTGCCAGAGGGTAATCGAGTAATCAGCAGCTTCCCCAGCCCGCTTATCGCAATGGAGGGAAAATAACCTCTCTCATATCGGAGGCTCTTTGAACCCATTCGCGACTCTCTGGATTGGGTTTATCTTGGTTCCAGTCAACTTCTCGAACTTCATTCTCGAGCCTCGTAAACATTTTCCTGAGGTCTTTTACTGCTTCTCCCGCCTGTCTTCTATTATATCGCACCATTTGTGCCTCATCTTCCGAACAGAGTTCCTCAGTGGCGTCCATAGTGAGCGACACGACGTTATGCGTAGTTCGTTGTAGATATATATCTGAGTTGTGCTCGAAAAAAGATGAGAAGCAAAAGATGAGGAAGTCTATAGGATGTACTTTACAAGGTTAGATGCAGCCCGGGGAAGGAATATATATTCATCACACATGGAGTCGGTACTCAGATGGCTGGGGCTCGGGCGGGCGAGTCGTCAGAGGTGGCAGTAGAAGAGCCTGTGTAATTTTCCATGCATCATATCACGGCAAGCACACATTCCAGCCCTCAAAACTCAGATGAGTTAATCCAGCCTTTCAGCAAAGGATGAAACCTCAATCCTATGGTCTAGTTCAAGGTCGATCCGCAAGCCACAAACTCTTGGACCCCACAGGCAAGCATTTTCTAGACCCTTATGACCAACACGGTTCCAAATACATCTGAGATTGTCTAGGTGGAGGACAAAGGTCTGGGTACACTAGATGCACTGCAAACTGGTGCTCTTTGTTCTCGTTTGTGTCCCCGAGGTTCGGTGCTGCACTCCAACTCCGGCCCTGCCCAGCTGTACCGCCGCTGTGAGCCGGCAAAGGCAACACATGTTAGTGTACAGGCAAACCTGGCTGTCAGAAAACTCCTTAGATTATTTCTGATGTGTACTACTCGCGGTGGCTCTTTATTCTAAGAGCAGCTGACACCGGAGGATTTTCCAATAATATATCACTCTTTTTTAATATTACAGATATTACAGACATTGTTGATAGCGGCATAGGCTGTTCATCGGAATCATTAGAAAAAAACCCTATTTATATGATCCGTCGAAGGCGCAAGGCACTACATCCTTAATCGCGGGTGCTTTCTTGTATGCGGATTTCTACGGTACCTTCAATTCCACAATCTTAAACCAAATCGAAGCAGGTTCTAGACTTATGCAACAGTTAGATGCTGTTTTACAGTACTATAGGCAGGCGGATTAGGACCAAATGGCAAAACGCTTTAAGAGGTGTTATTATTTTGAAGTTGTGATATTTTTCTTCCTTTTTTTTAATACTCAGATACTCATATGCGGCCCCGATGGCATGGTGAGCCAGCCGGAAACCCGACTGGAGGGTAGAGAAGAGAGCAAAAACCACAGCCCGAACTCCATCAATTGTTAACCATACCGATAGGTTACTATTGGAAATCAAGGAAATTTTGATTACTTCTTCACCCTATGTATCAAGCGACCGCGCCGGAGGGTATGTATCGGGATTGACCCCTCTAGTCATCTTCTTTCAAGCAATCCACTCCTCAATCACAATACCATGAGAATCACCTGTTCCTCGAGCTCCACTCAGCCCGGTATGGTCGCTGTTAGTACTAGGATATTGGGAACATTAGCGTACAAATCACGTACAGAAGGCCTGCGAACAACCTTTGGCACGCTACTTGGAATTAAGCCCGGTGGTAGAAAATGTGTTAATAAAGCTATCAAAATGATTCTAAAACAGCTGGTGCCTGTGTAGTATAGTTGGAAAATGGATTGTACTAAGAAAAAATCAAGTAGTAATTGTAGCTGTATCATACCTGTATCTAGTCTACCCTCAATTGTGATGCCTAAGTCACAACTCGCCTTGGGAATGCTGAATGTTGGTTAGACTTAACAGCAGATAAACTTTAGTTAATGGATTCTGTATATACTAAACAGAAGTACCTGTATCCTCTCTACTCCCATCTGAAATTGCTGGGTTAGCTTGCTTTCGATATGCTGGACATTGCTTTGACTAAACCGGTATATTAGTAAAAAACTCATGGTTAACAGAGTTTGTAAATGCAAAACAGGAGCGACAACAGCGCCGTAATCTACCCTCCCGGCCTGCACCATATTCTTCTGGTGGTACCTGTTTTTTACAATATCCGTAACGAATTGAGGTATTCTGTATTGTAGTACAGTTGGAGCGTACAGTTAGAAATCAGGACCCGTAATACAGTTCACAAAGAAAATCACTGGCTTTATGCAAATTCCTCGACACTAAACTGCTCAATACTATATAGATAATTATTCCCTACGAAAAGTAGGTATTAGGTAAGGCTGTAGAGTGCAAGAAGAATAGATCCACATGGATATGGGCACACGAGAATGTTGAGATGTTATGACATACAAGCCGAGATGCATACAAGCCGAGATAACCCGAGAGCTATGAACATGTGGGAAAGCACGTGAGGGATAATGGTTCATGTATATATACGCTGGGATAGCCAGCGATAGAGAGGCCAGGCAGCTCAATCATATTATGACAGCATGGATTTGTTCTGTTTGGACTCCTCTTTGACAAGGGGCCCGGGGAGTTCGGAATTTATTGAACAACTACTAACTATGTACACACGTGACAGCGGCAAGAAGGCTCGAACTCCCTTAGAGGATAAGAGATGGGTACGAGGCTATACTTTCCATTGAACAAAGAAAAAACACCTTTGAACAACGAAAACTATACGGTAGTTGCAATTTACTACGACGCCAGAGGGTTCGATAACTAGACTACTCAATAATATAGGCTTAAACGTGTGCAATACGTATTCCTTCTCTGAGCTACATCTAATCTTGTACGGTACTCCATCTTTGCTTTTTATCTTTTGAGGACAGCTCAGATATATACCTACCATATACTACGTACAACGTAGTGTCTTTCACTATGGGCACCGCTGTGGAACTCTCTTCTGAAGATGGAATGCAAATAGAGGCACTGAAGGATCTCATGGAAATGTTTACGATGCTCGAGTATGAAGTTCGAAGTTTTATCGGGAGCCAAGATAGACCCAATCCAGTCACTCACCCATGGGTTCAAAGAGCCTCTGGGCTGAGACAGGTAATTTTCTCTCCATTGTGGTAAGAAGGTTGCGGGGAGTTGCTGATTACTCAATTACCCTTTTTTTTAGGACTACATCTCTCTTGCTCTCGCCCGTGTACTATTAGGTGAGAAGATCACAAATTATACTGAAAGTAAGCGAGCTACAAGACATTGTCTATTACACACCTGAAGCACTAATATTACTTCCTTACCCCCTTACTTAGAATTTGATGGGAGAGTGGGTTTACTGTGCTCTCGGGAGGCTGATTCCTTTGTGCAGAGAAAGGAGCAAGTCGACAAATATATTGCTGTGCGTACAGGTTATTCAACCAGGGCTTCTTATGACTGACTTGAGCTTGCTTTTGTGTGCAATAGGGAGGTGAAGAACTTCAGAAGGGCTGTGAAAAAATGAGGGCCCGCTTGGTTAAACTCCGGAGTGATTTTTATAATTTTATGGGTGATTACAAGCAATGGGGCAGGGTCAAGGGGGTACAGACTAAAACTGAATCCAACAACCTATCTCGCATCCAACTTAAGGCAGCGCTTGACAACCTGGAGGCAGAGCTGAGTTCAGGGAAGGCAGGCCATGGGGCAATGAATATCCTCAGTCTTGTGTGTATGGTTACCTTAGCATTGGAGCCTGATCTGTTTGAAAAAATCAAGACCCGTGCCGCCCAAATTGTACGTATATGCTTACATCTGTTTCTGTAATACGCTAACTGTGAGCTAGGACGACCCTACTGCCAAAGCTATCCTCGAAGCTTCCCTTAGCTTTATGCCAAATGCACTGGATATGAAACAATTTGAAGACCAGGCTTTGCATCTCCTTAACCAGCAATCCCATACCAGTGCTGCAGAGAGGGATATGCACTACTTGACAAAAGAGCAACAACAGGAAATGCGCCCGCTATCTTGGATTCATGCTGAGTACTCTATTAATGCGCTTTCTTCCACCCGGATAAACGCCAAGCAGGAGGCTGAACGAATACAAAAGTGGCTCGAGGAAGGAGCAAAACGTTCTGTATGTGGTTTGAAGGCTCATGTTCCCAATACTCTAGAACTAACAGCGACCTTCTAGGATATGCCCAGCTACTTGGAGGCGAACCTCCACAAGGCTGAGAAGCTCCCTGGGTAGACCATGTGCGGCAAGGACAAAATTTCAGGCATATCTCCTTTGGTTAAGCTCGAGATTCTTATTTGCCGATTCCCTTTGCCTCACCGCTAGGGTTCCACCGGCCCCTAAATTGGCAGCTGGCTTGTCATAGATCCCCTCCCTAACAGGGTTCCATACGGATAATGGGTATTTGAAGAAAAAGAAAATAGACTTGGTGGTTTTACGTTCTCAGGGTAATTACTTGTACTATTGAAGACTGTAGGAAAAAAAATTCATCCTCTACATCACAAATTAATATTTTGTGTCTATTTGCTTTTTCTTTTTAGGGTTAGCGAGCTTAGTCCCACAGACACCATGTATATGTTCGTAGCGGGGGCGGGACAACGCATAATTACCTACACGAGTTAACCAAGCTACTATGCAGTTATCTAAAATTCCTAGCAACACCAAAAAAAAAAAGGCCCAACATCCAACATACCTTTTCATTGCATTCTCTAATTTTGGGTTGATAGAACTGCCCATTGCGGGGCGGGGGGGGGGGGCGGTTGATTTTTTGTGTGGTTT
>Ga0307511_10005856_pt1 | contig 12426 bp, 4 predicted proteins | sample 13_EM_MG_FD_200266 | JGI IMG/M metagenome (GOLD analysis project Ga0307511, IMG submission 200266) | Populus trichocarpa ectomycorrhiza microbial communities from riparian zone in the Pacific Northwest, United States - 13_EM | ecosystem: Host-associated > Plants > Roots > Unclassified | place...
TGTTGGATTGTTTATTTTTTCTTTTTAGGAAGAGATACATTGCATATTAGCCAAGGCAATTTTGTTCCCTGAGTGATTTAGGGTCTTTGTTTATTGTTTTTTTCTTCAAGATGTTTGGGGGGGGGGTTCTTTGAGCAATTTTATGAGTCTCAAAATGTTGTCTTTTCTCTTTATTTCCTTACTTACCTAGATTCTGTTTCAGGAACTTTTAACATGAATATCATCTTGTTTATCCGAACCAATTTATGCATGAGGCCGGGAGTTTCAATTTATATTTGTCCATCTCTAAATGCATGTCCTTCATGCTGATGATGGGGATTTTTAATGAAGCCAGGATTTCTACTTTGCATGAACAATGAATGTTGTTTTATATGAAATAACCGCATGACATTGAGGAAGTTTTAACATGGTTTACTTTTTGATGAGGGTTTTGGCAGAGATTTGTTTCATGTTAGTTTCCATTATGGTCCTGTAACTGAACACTGTTATATTTAACTGTTAAAGTCTTTGGGAGTGTGTGCATAACAGCACAAGCACACATCACTAGGAGAGGATGCTACACCCATGTTGTTGGGCTTAGGTGTTTCTGAATGATGATATATTTGGGAATATTATTTCTGTATATGATGCGCAGAAGAAAGACAATTGGTGGGTCACTCTAAACTATTGTTGTGATTGGATGCATAGTTTAAACTAGGAGAGGATGCTACACCCATGTTGCTGGGCTTAGGTGTTTCTGAATGATGATATATTTGGGAATATTATTTCTGTATATGATGCGCAGAAGAAAGACAATTGGTGGGTCACTCCTCTAAACTATTGTTGTGATTGGATGCATAGTTTAAATATTTACTCAGCTTACTAACACATGATAAATGCATGATTATATCTAAATCTTTTTATTTAGAAAAAAAAGAGAATTTTTTTCTAAATCTGTAAGCAGTTCAGCATTGTTTAATATTATTCAAATATTCTGACATTTGGCAGTCCAACACAATAGTATACTTTCATGCTCTATGATTACCATTTTTTTATTATGATTTTCCAGAGGACTCTGGTGGTGCTGGTGGTGGAGATTCCCAGAACACTCTGAAGCAGTTTCAAAATATTATCACTCCTTTATTATTCCTTGCCTTTGTGTATTCTTCAATGTTTTTCAATACTCAGGAGCAAAAGCAGGTTATAATTTCTAAACTACTCTGAGCAGTTGGTGTCTCGTTTCTAATAATAATATAATCTAATACAGGAAATAAAATCACTGACATTCTATGTTTGAAATTAGTGAGTCTAGAAATGTGCATTATTCAGTGCGCACATCAACTTCTCTTGGCTATAATTCCTCCTAATGCAGCTGTCATTATTGCAGCATAGAGTGCCATAGACCTTAGTATTTGAATGTTTCTGATGTGAATACCTGAATATGAAGGTTTAGTTACTTCAGCTTTTAAACAATGCAACTTCTCTGTACCGTGGGCTTACTGGAAAATCCGAATTGGAGTTTTGCAATTATTGAACTTTAGAGTTCCATGCATTACTAATCATATTTTAATCATTCATATTTTTATTTAATTGATGAAGTGTATTTAAAGCACTTGAAATCATTGAGCTTATCCTCATAAAAGTTCGAACTAGCTCCTTCCAATTAGAAAAACTGAAGTTTGATTAATTCAACTTTCATATTTCATTGACATTGGGTTTCTATGCTGAAGAAAATTTGGTAACCTAGCTATTTTATTTCAGTCATGTCATTTGGGGAATGGGACTATATTGGCGATACTATAATCAGATGAAGATAGATTGTGCACGTCTCGATTATTGGTGGCTTTCAATTTCTTTAATTAAATATTCTAGCAATTGGTATTCTGGAGCTCTTTGAAATAGAGTTTATACGCTTGTATGAAAGGACTGTGTTTATCCATCTTTTAAATTGGGCATAATTGGCTGCTTGTTTCTTATAGATCCCATGAATCCTTATGTTAATTTATCTGAACCCAAATTTGGATCCTTGAACTTATTTGAATTGCTCTCTTTCTTTTGTGCATTTTGTTTCTCTATCTGGATATCTGATGTTGTCAAGTAAATTCTGATGCCACATTTTCTGGTTTGTCTAAATATCTATTTTCATACCATTTCTTCACCATGTAAGCTGTTTGATATGTTCTTCAGATTAGTTTCCAAGAGTTCAAGAATAAGTTACTGGAACCTGGTCTAGTGGATCACATAGTTGTTTCAAATAAATCAGTTGCAAAAGTACATGTGAGGAACTCACCGCAGAATGCAAATCAAAGTGGTGATAATGTTAATGGTACTTCTTCCAGAAGGAACGATGGCCAGTACAAATTCTATTTTAACATTGTCAGTGTTGAATCTTTCGAAGAGAAGCTGGAGGAAGCCCAGCAAGCTCTAGGGATTGATCCTCATGATTTTGTCCCTGTAACTTATGTGAATGAAGTGAACTGGTTTCAAGAGTTGATGAGGTTTGCTCCAACAGCCATGCTTCTAGGAGTCCTGTGGTTCATGGGGCGAAGAATGCAGAGTGGCCTTGGTGTTGGTGGTCCTGGTGGACGAGGAGGCCGTGGAATATTTAACATGGGAAAAGCACATATTACAAAGCTGGATAAGAATGCCAAAGATAAGGTATCGTGACTCATAATCTAGGGCAGTAAGATATATATGTTCTGCTATGGTTCTGTTCATCCCGTTCCACAAGGAGTAAGCACCATCTGGTTTGGAAAACATATTGTATGTTGTCAATATTTTGTCCTTGTGTCCATATAATGCTTCTTCGTTGTGGAACAGGATTCACAGTGCACAATGCACTATAGTCACTGTAACTGAGTTCTTCCCCACCTTCGCTTGCCTGGATCATTACAGTGCTCCGATCGTATCTCTTTTCTCTAAAATGATGAAATAAAATATTGCTCAGCCTTGTAATCCTGGCATGTTTCATATGGCAATCTAGGTATTCTTTAAAGATGTAGCTGGCTGTGATGAGGCAAAGCAAGAGATTATGGAGTTTGTACACTTCCTCAAGAATCCAAAGAAATATGAGGAGTTGGGAGCTAAAATTCCAAAAGGTGCCCTCCTTGTAGGCCCACCAGGCACAGGGAAAACGCTTCTTGCAAAGGCAACTGCTGGTGAATCTGATGTGCCTTTCTTATCCATGTCCGGGTCTGATTTCATGGAAATGTTTGTTGGAGTTGGGCCATCCAGAGTTAGAAGCTTATTCCAGGAGGCAAGACAATGTGCACCTAGCATTATATTCATTGATGAAGTAGATGCAATTGGTCGAGCAAGGGGTCGTGGAGGCTTTTCAGGTGGCAATGATGAGCGCGAAAGCACTCTTAATCAGTTGCTTGTGGAAATGGATGGATTTGGGACAACCTCTGGAGTAGTTGTGCTTGCTGGCACAAACAGACCTGATATCTTAGACAAAGCATTGCTGAGACCTGGTCGGTTTGATCGTCAAATTACCATTGACAAGCCTGACATCAAAGGCCGAAACCAGATTTTCCTGATCTATTTAAAAAAGCTAAAACTTGATAATGAGCCATCTCATTACTCTCAGCGACTTGCTGCTCTTACTCCTGGATTTGCTGGTGCAGACATTGCAAATATTTGCAATGAAGCTGCTTTAATTGCTGCAAGGAATGAGAGTGCACAAGTGACAATGAATCATTTTGAGGCAGCCATAGACAGGGTAATTGGTGGTTTGGAAAAGAAGAATAAGGTATCTTGTCCCTTTGCTGCGCCTTTTCTTTTTCTATACTAGTTCATGACATGTTGATTGTGTTTTCTCCATACTTCACTCAGACATGGATGTATCATGTATAAGGACATGGTTTTATGCTGTCGGTAGACATGGCACTGCTTTAATAAACTTATTCTCATCATCTGGAATAGACCTTTTTTCCCTTCCTTCTGTGCAGTTCCCACATGCAAGTGTGTGGGAACTTTAACTGATCTGATGAAGTATTGCATTGAGATGTCTATCTTGTGCTCACCCCCCCATGACCTCTCATGCTTTATGAGAAATAAATTTTTCCATTTTAACCTTTTAATCTCACTGCCTTCTCCTGTTGTATATCCTTCTGAATTATTTCTTCTTAAAACATGGAGCGGTAAGTCAATTATACTGCAGAATTTATGTTCATCAAGTCTTTCTTAGTTTTATGTTTGAACCCATAAGTTGAAACATGCTGAAGGAAAATCTCTTGCTCTCCACAGTTAATTAATGTGTCTTGTGGACATCATTTGAAATTCAATATAGTGGACCTGAGATGTTTGTTTTGTCTGGTCCCTGAAAATGCATTTTGTTATCATCATTGGTTAGAAGTTGAGCTAAATTATTTTACTGTTTCATTGTTTAGGTTATAAGCAGGCTTGAAAGGCGGACTGTTGCTTACCATGAATCTGGTCATGCTGTTGCTGGTTGGTTTTTGGAACATGCTGAACCCTTGCTTAAGGTAACAATTGTTCCACGGGGTACTGCAGCACTGGGTTTTGCTCAGTATGTTCCCAATGAAAATCTTTTGATGACCAAAGAGCAGCTTTTTGATATGACTTGCATGACACTTGGTGGTAGAGCTGCCGAGCAGGTAAATACCAATCCCTCTCATCCTGTTGTTTTTTCCCCCACAGTATGATCTCATATTAGTGAATCAGGACTTCTTGATAAGTTGGATTCTTGATCTATCAATACAATTTTTAACATATATTTATTAAAAATGCATATTGCTTTAGTTTTAAGGGTTAAAATGCATAAAGATCTCCTGAACTATAGATTGCTTTGATTGACACCCCCTATTTTTATTTTTCTCTCTCTTTTGATTTTAGTACCTAAACTATGAGGTGTTTGGATTGTGACCCCCTCTATTAGGTTTTGACCACGATTAGTGGCGATACCACCGCCAAATGAAAGGTTCAATTGATGACCAGGACTAGTGATGATACCACCACCAAATGAAAGGTTCAATCGATGCTAATTCTTGCATACCAATTTTAAATCCAAGCATTACTGAGATTGACTGTTTCAAGACTTGGACATTTTAAATGAAAAAACTAAAAACTCAAATTTTTGAGTTTAAAAATGGTTTTTAATATCAAAATGTTGTTTGGGAGGTTGAAAGGATTAAGTTGATTTAGTGGTCACGAAGGTGGAGTTTCAATGGTGAGTGGTGTTAGAAGGAGTTCGAATCCAAACACATCATAGTTCCTGTAATAAAATCAAAAGAAAATAAATATAATTGGTGACAATCAAAACGGTCTACAATTAAGTGGGTCTTTATACAATTTAGCTAGTTTTAAGTATTGAGTGAAGATTCCTTAATGTTCTGGCCATCTAAATTTATTGTATGACCCAGGACTTGTACATAAATAAGTTTAAAATCTCAATCAGTTCTTAAATGCATGCACTTTATAGTCTTGAATGTGTTCATTTAGATGTGTGCTGAAGCTTTTAGCTTCTTGAATTAAAGAAAATGAGCCTCCAATCTGAGACCTCAAAACATGATGCCTTTTGTGCAGTCAAGTTGCACCATGAACTAGTAGTGTTGTGTATTATCATATAAAGGAGCTGCTACATCGTATGTGAGACTACTTTTTTTTTTTTTTTTTAAAATCACAATACTTTTCTTAATCATAATGTTGGTTTTCATTACTAATTAAATATCTGCTATTCAAAGTCATTAAAATTTAAAAAACAATTCTGTATTGTGCTATACATGTTTTCTTTATTCCTGTTGTTTATTTTTAGTGTCCTTTTCTTTTGACATCTCATTGACGAGTGATGCATAAAAACTGTGTCAAAGTTATATGAGGAAGCTCTTCACAAGATTTGCCTATGCATATTCTTAATGTTGTCATAACATTTGTGAAATGTATGAGGTGTAAGGCTTAATAGATCTTGAGTTTACTTTATAGGGTCAGTTTTCAACATCTGGTCCCTCGCTTTTATGTTAAAGAGAATCGTGTTTTAATAGAACATGTAGTTTCTAGTAGCCATAGTTTCAAATTGTGGTTGTGGTTGCGGTTGTGGTTGCATTTGATATTTTTTATTCCCCTCTCTTCTTACATCTATCAGTCTTTTTATCTGATTTGCTCGCGTCATAGGTATTTTATTTTAGCTATAGGAACTGTGCTTATTGCATCATTTAATGGAATAGTTTTTTAAGGGCAAGAACTTCATACTCTTTTAAGATTTTGTTTAATGTAAATGGCGTTGTAATTATGGCAGGTTCTGCTGGGAAAGATTTCAACTGGAGCCCAAAATGACTTGGAGAAGGTCACTAAGATGACTTATGCCCAGGTGGCTGTTTACGGTTTTAGTGATAAAGTGGGACTTCTTTCCTTCCCTCAGAGGGATGATGCGTTTGAGATGAGCAAGCCCTACAGCAGTGAGACGGGAGCAATTATAGACAGTGAAGTAAGGGAGTGGGTGGGCAAGGCATATGACTCTACCGTTAAGTTGATAGAGGAGCACAAAGAGCAAGTGGCACAGATAGCAGAGCTGTTACTCGAGAAGGAGGTCCTGCATCAGGATGACTTGGTTAGGGTTCTGGGAGAACGACCATTTAAAACTAGTGAGCCCACAAATTATGATAGGTTTAAGCAAGGATTTGAACAAGATGACAAGGAGACAGCGAAGGGTGAGACCTTCGATGATGATGGATCATCACCGATAGAGCCTCAGGTTGTTCCTGCATAGTGATTGGAAAAAGACAAGTGTAAATGGTTTATTTTATTTTTTCAAATTGTAGTGCTCACTACAAATGGAACCAAAAAAAAAAAAAGGTGTAAGATTCACTAAATGTGCTCATGCTTTGTCGAGGGTTTCCATTAAATTCCCAGCATGATATTAAACATGTGAAAAGCTTTGACACAGCATATAAATCTAATAGATGCGAAGGTTTTAATCAACTTTCTTGCGTAGAAATTCAAAAGCATTCTTGAATTGGTCTTTTTTTATCAAATTATAATTAATTCATTGATGTCAGGAAAGCGTGTGTATAATAATAAAGGACCCCTGGCATCCCTGATTGAGTTCAAATTTTTGGAATCTAAAGTAGCGCAAGGACAGTGGATGAACTGTGGCCGCATGCTCTGTTTTACCTCTTGTCAGTTGTCACGCCCGTGATTGCGATCCTCTTCCAAACACGTTTCAAAGTTCTGCTTTATGCGCTAATTGGTGCCTCTCAAAGAGATCTGAAGCGGCTGTGTCCTGTGTGATCTCCCAAGAAAATATCCTGTGTGATAATGAAGCCTGATATATTCTACAAAAGATCAAGAATTCCATGCAGTTTTTTTTTTACCAAACTGAAAGTACTTGGAAAACAATACACTTCTACATAACTACAAATTAAATCGATTTTAATAAATAACCACTAACGAGAATAGTAGTTGAGTCGCTAGTAGAAAGTGTGATTTTGTTATTAACCAAAACCCTAGCTCTAACCCCAAATTTACCTTAAGCCAAACCCTAAACTACCCTAACTCCAAACCAAAACCTAAAATACCATAATCTCATATTAACTCTAAACAAAACCCCTAAACTAAATTATCTTAACCCTAAATTAACGCCTCATAAAACCCTTAATCCAATTTTCAAACCCCTAATCTCTAACCACATTAACCACCTAAAATTCTAAAATCCAAAACCTCAAACTTATAATCCCTAATCTTAAACTCTAATTTTTAAAGTCTTAAATTCTAACATCAAAACCCAAACCCATAAACCCTAAACTTGAACCTCAAATGAGTATAGCATGATAGTTGGTGTTATAACGATAATTATTGTGATATTTTAACATTGTTTTTGTTTGTTAATTATAACTGTAATGATAATTCATGCAAATTTTAAATGTTATTTTTATTTATTAATTATAAAGATAATTGATGCTGATGATAACAGAATATAACAATGTGCTTTTTTAACTTGTAAATACTTGACTTAAAATTATTAGAAACCTATTCGCAATGTTCACATGTTTACCTATAAATTAATAATTTAAGTTCTGTTTATCTAAAAAAAATATGAAAATTCATAATACGTAAGACAATATTAAAAATTAACCGATAATTGGCCAAAACAATATTAAAAAAGTATTATTAATAATAAAAAAAACTCATAACTACAAAATAACACAACATAATTATACACAATATAATAGTATATCCGAGCTTATCTATGTTTGCGACAATGAGAGGATGAGTCAAATTCATCAATAACATGACTTTCACTTGTCAGTGTGGTCTCATCCTTTAAAACAATTTTATCTAGATTCAATGTTTCTCGTTTTGAACCAAAAAGATGCATAATAATAAGTATGTCCATCATCATCTTTGAGATCACAAAGATCAGCCGTAACACGACGACAATCGTGTAACAACTGACCAATATAATATTAGCAAATACATTTATTAATCGATAAATAAAACACATTGGTTTTCACCAAGCCTATAAAAAATAACAAATACTTATAACATTTTGAATCCAACATTCATGTGGCTAATACTCCATCTCATTGCATGGAGGAATCTGCACTAGGTTTGGTGTAAAGATTTAACGTGTTATACCCAAGTATTAGACCATGTATTCCTTCTTGAAAATTACAGGATGCACCTCCCAAAATATCACATCTCTTTGTGCATCCCACATCGATATGTACTGGAGATGGTGGATCATTCAATTGTAATTGGTGTGCTTACCCGAACAACTAATGAAATGTAACTTATCGCTTATATTCATGTCACACGGGATGTTTTGCTGGAAGCCAAATTGTCATATTACACGATCTAGGAAATGCATATCAATAAGCTAAAAAAAAATAAGGAAGCCACTGATGTCCATAAGTCTATGGTCATTTCGTATATAACAGGAGCAACTGACAGATCATCTTCTGAATAAAATTCCACACAAGCTATTTCAACATCAACAATGTAATTTAGTGTCATATGTTCCAACATCAACCTATTTCAACATCAACAATGCAATTATTCCTAATATTTTCCAACATCAACCCATGTAAATATATCTCAACATTCCTCAACATTAACCTATTTCAATCAACATCAATAATGTGATTTATCCCAACATTTTCAAACATCAACAATATAATTATTTCCTAACATTTTCCAACATAAAAAAAATTACAACATCAACAATGCAATTTATCCCAACATTTTCCAACATCAACATATGTAATTACTACCCAATATTTTCCAGTGTTAACCTATTTCAATCAACATCAACAATGGAATTTATCCTAACATTTTCAAACATCAACAATACAATTATTTCATAATATTTTCCAACATAAAAAAATCTCAACATCAACAATGCAATTTATCCCAACATTTTCCAACATCAACCTATAAAATTATTTCCCAACATCATCTGACCACATATGTGACATCTTCGTCTTATTATGCAATCGAGTGGACTTTTATCAACATTAACCAGTTTCTTATATGGAAGGGTTTGGGTATACTTGAGGACCAATATATTCATTCAAATCTAATTCATCGAGTAAAGGACATAATGGAATCCCATATATGTTATTGTACATTTAAACACTATAAGATGGGTCAACATACTAGGTAACATTAAGATGATTTTTTATACCACATGCAAAAACATATGAACAAGGTCGATGAGAACTCTGTCATTTACCATATGTGCATATTCCTTATGCCAGTTTAAATGTTTTTTGACACCTAGTTTATGTATGATCTTTAGATCTAAGTATGTTGGCATACAATCCTAGTTGAACAACAAGAAGCCATAATATTCCATGTGCAATGTAGTCATATGCATTTCCTTTTCATAACAAAATAAGCATTAATCCTATAAAATATTGATTGGACTAAAACAAAAATAGGAAAAGATCGTGTACCTTTCAAAACATGATTGAAAGATTAAAAAATGATTTGTTGTCATATTGTTTATCGATGACCCCTATAATAAAAAAGTACCATTCTTTCTTTTGGTTCATGCTCAAGCCATTCTTTCCATTCTGGGTGACTATTGTGATATCATCAAACCATGAATCAAATTTATGCTTAAAAGCTTCATAATAATCTTAAGCAAGTTCTTTTTGGCTAATTTTTTTTTTGAATTTTTAATTAGAATTGCTTGCTAGGTGTCTAACACAATATCGATGATATCCAATCGAATCAGGCTAAATTTTTATAATTCCATTTTTAATTCTAGTGTGCCTGTCCAATATTATACAACAACTACTATGGTCACTTGTAATGTGATGTAGAAGGAAAAGTAAGAACTATCTCCATTTGATATTATTTTCTTTTTAAACTAGTGTATAAGCCAAAGGTAAAATCTTATTGTTTGCATCATAAGCAACCACAATCAACAACTTTCCATACAAATAGGAGCCATTTATGCTAATAATTGGCCTGCAAAACTTGAACCCTTTAATTGCAGGATCAAATGCATAAAAAACTCTCTAAAAAAACTTCTTTGTCAAGCTGTCTATTATGTTTCCACTAAAAAACATTCCCAAGATTTGATTTATGTATTGCCAAAAGTAATCTAGGTAGCATTTCAAATGAGTCATGTGTACCAAAAAGTTGCTTGAGTATCTTTTGTTTTGCAGCCCATGTTTTATAATAAGAAAATTTGAACTTATACTGCAATTTGATTTCTTATTGTATGCTCACAACAATATAAGTAAAGTTATTTTGAATAAGAGTTAAAACCACTAATGTAATAAATTTTGAATCAAGTTGATGATAGTCTTTTTTATATATGTATTGGTACATGTGTGTTTACCCTTTAACTTTGCTATCTTAAAGGAATATGATCTTTTATGGTATCCCCCAAGCAAGTAACATTGATAATTAGGTGCATGAACACATTGTAATTGAGCAAATATTGATTGTAAACATTGAACTCGATACTTAAATGAATGTGTAATGTGCCACTACTTAATAATATTCATTAAATCATCTTTAGTTCTGAAAGTTTGTCCAACTACCAAATATACACTACCAATTGAATTTCTATGATAAATAGGTCAATCATGGTTGATTTTTTTTTATTGTATGCTCACAACAATACAAGTAAAAGTTATTTTGAATAAGAGTTGAAACCATTAATGCAATAAATTTCTTATTGTTTCAAATGTTATTTTATGTATCAAATTTGATTTTGAATTTGATTTTTTATTTTATAAGTACATTTGGTTAGGATGTTACATACACGAGGTGCTTCTTCATGTTCATGTAAAGGTAAAGTTTCTCACTATATGAATCATGGTGTGGTTGATCTTTTTGTTTTACGGTTGTAAGAGTTATATAAATTGGAGGCCATATGAAATGGGAATGTTAGTTTGTTTTTTATATCACAAGAAATTGAAAGTATTGTGCTAATTATCCTATAATTCATGTTAACACATTATTTTAATTTTTTTTGGTTTTGCATGATTTACGTAAGATGTATTATAGGTTCTATAAGTTGATGTCACATTTAGATAATGTAATTTAGCTCATCATAGACACGGGTTTTTATTACATTACTCGTCTTCAGTATATCAATATGGATCATGACTTGATCAGTGCACTTATTGAGATATGGAGATAGGAGACTCACACATTTCATCTTCGTGTAGGTGAGATGAAGCCTGCATTATATGATGTTATCTTTTTGCTTGGTTTGCCCATAAATGGACAAACACTTACTATTATGGGTATCTAGAATAAGGTTGCTCTATGTGAGTATGTATTCGAATGAGCACCCCCTTCTGAGATGTTTAAGAGGATGTTTTTTTTTATGAGATGGCTTCATGAAAAATTCTTTGAATTACTTGATGATTTTAATGATAAGATGGTATGTTATTGCAGACTAATAGTAAAATTAACTTATTGATTTATCTATTTTTAATTTTAAGTCAATGTTCTATTGCGCATGTATGCTAAAATTTACATACTTCACATGTTTGACAATATACTGTTTATGGATCTCAGCGGGATAAATGTGCCCTTGTTCTACCCAGGGGCGGAGCTAGGATTATTTGTTAGGGGTGACCAAAAATAATATAACAAGATATAATATTTGTTTTAATTTATTGTACATGAGTTGTAAAAAAAACCCTGTATGATTTAGTTTTATTCAAATAACTTATTACAAACATATAATGACCTTTGTATAAGGTAAAAGGTTTGGAGCAATACCAAATTGAGTCAAAGCAATGAAGTTAATTTCATCTTCATGATGTATCAATCACTTTAATGTTATTGGTCTTTATACCTATCAAATATCAATATACAAAGTATATAAGAAACATTAGCTAAAGCGAAGCATTATTTATGTTTGATAAACTTTGAAATAAAGTAAAAAATAATAAAGAATGATTCTTACATATTTATTTTAATTGTGCTTGTCGTTCTTTCATAGAATAGAAATCATCG
>Ga0307511_10005857_pt1 | contig 12426 bp, 12 predicted proteins | sample 13_EM_MG_FD_200266 | JGI IMG/M metagenome (GOLD analysis project Ga0307511, IMG submission 200266) | Populus trichocarpa ectomycorrhiza microbial communities from riparian zone in the Pacific Northwest, United States - 13_EM | ecosystem: Host-associated > Plants > Roots > Unclassified | place...
GCGCGGATCGTTGCGGGCGTATTTCGCGTAGCGCTGCAGGACCTCGGGGGTGTCGCGGATCGGATCGACGCTGATGGAGACGAACCGCACTGGCGCGTTGGCGGGGATCTTTTTCGTCAGCCGCTGCATCGTGGCCGTCATCATCGGACAGGTTCCGGAGCAGTGCGTGAAGATGAAGTCATAGACGACGACGTGGCCTTTCATCTCGCTCATCCGCACCGGCTTTCCGGTCTCGTTGACGAGCTGGGCCTCGGGGAGGGGAAAGAGTTTCGGCAGGTCGGATTCGCGGCGGCAGGAAAGGGTTAGCAGAACAAGGGGAAGGAGCAGGCGCCTGAGCATCGGCGCGAAGGGTAGCACGTGATATGAGTGCGCGGGCATGGCCTCGGGGCTGGAAAAGAAGACGGTGGTGGTCACCGGCGCGTCGAGCGGGATCGGCCGCGCGGCGGCGCTGGAGCTCGCGCGCCGCGGAGCGAATCTGGTGCTGGCGGCACGGCGGGAAGCAGCGCTGGAAGAGGTAGCGCGCGAATGCCGCGCACTCGGCGTGGACTGCAGAGTGGTCGTCACCGATGTCACACAGCGCGCCGACTGCCAGCACCTCATCGATGTCGCCGGCACCGTCGACGTTCTGGTCAATAACGCCGGCTTCGCCATCTTCGATCTGTTTGAATCAGCGAAGTCCGACGATCTCGAGTTGATGATGCAGACCAACTACTTCGGCGCGGTGTGGTGTGCGCAGGCCGTGCTGCCGCAGATGCTGGCCAGACGAAGCGGAACGATCGTCAACGTTGCATCGATCGCCGGGATCATGGGATACGCGCGGATGGGCGGGTATTGTGCAACGAAGTTCGCGATGATCGGCTTCTCGGAGACGCTGCGCAATGAGGTGATGGGGCGTGGCGTTCGCGTGGCCATGGTCTGCCCCGGCACGGTCGAAACGGAGTTCTTCGTCAAAGCGGAGCGCGGCAAGATGCCGGCGGCGTCGCGGCTGATCCTGGCCATCAAGCCGGAGCGCGTGGCGCGGGCCATCGCCGCCGCGGCTCAGGATGGGAAGTACCGTCGCATCCTTCCGATCGGAGCGGCGCTGTACATGAAGTTCAAGGAAATCTTTCCCCGATTCGCGCACCTGTTGATGCGGCGCGTGTCGGGCGTACTGGAGAAGAGTTGATGAAGCGCAGGTCTCCCGCAACACAGACGCTGCTGGTCCTCATCGCCATCGTCTTCGCATTCGAGATGATCCTGGGCGGTCCGCGGCCTCAGGTGGGCACAAACTTTTTCGTGGCTGACGTCAGCTCCGCGGTGCTGGTGAATTTCGGCGCGATCATCGGCGGAACGCTGGCCGGTCACGAGTACTGGCGGCTGTTCGCGGCGATGTTCCTGCACGCGAGCGTGTTGCATTGGGCGGTCAATTCGTGGGCGCTCTACCAGCTTGGAACGTTGTACGAAGTGTTGTTCGGCTCGAAGCGCTTCATCCTGATCTACCTCGCAACCGGATTGTGCGCATCAATCGCCAGCGCGGTACACGTCGGCACAGGCAACGGCGCCTCGGTCGGCGCCAGCGGCGCGATCTTCGGCATCCTCGGCGCGTTCATCTTTTCGATCTTCCGCTCGCCGCTTTATCGCCATCAGCCGTGGACCCGAGGACTGATCGGTCAGTTCGTTTTCTGGATCGTGGTCAATATCGCCATCGGCTACTCGCTACCGTTCATCGATAACGTGGCCCACATCGGCGGATTAGTCTCCGGCCTGATCCTCGGGCTGATTCCGCATCGCGTCCCGCCGCCACCGCCGCGGGAGAGCGTGATCGATGTGCCGTGGGATGGTCGGACTGGAGAGTCCGACCTACGTGGGTCCGACCTGCGTCCGCCGCAGAACTAGCCGCAGATCCTGTCCGCCGAAGATTCGTTCGTTGAGAGCTTCGACGAGCGGGCGTACCTCCTCGCTCGTTGCAACGAGGCGATTCGATTCGGGGAACGGATGGATGGGGCGAATCTCATCGATCTCGAATCCATGCTCGCGCCCGAGGAGTGTGAGCGCAGCGGGATGACGCGGGGCGAGATGCGTCGGGTCGCGCCAGAACTCCGAGGCGCTGACGGCGAGCGATTCGGCATTCGGCGTTTCGATGATGAGGAGTCCTCCGGGACGGAGCACGCGCGCCGATTCGGTGAAGAGCGCGAAGAGCGCATCGACGGGGAGATGTTCGACGACGTGCATGGCCACGATCGTTCCCATCGAAGCATCGCTGATGTTCGCGAAACATCCGGGCACGCCGGCGACCGAGGCTTCGATGCCGCGCGCGACGAGATCGGCGACGGAGCGCTCGTTCGTATCGAAGCCACGCGCGACGATGGCGGCGTCGCGGCAGGCGATGAGAAACTCTCCGCGGCCGCATCCGACGTCGATGACCGGCTGGTGCCCGCTGGCAAGAGCGACGTAGTCAGCGACGTCGACCGGACCGCGCAGCCCATCTTCCAGCCGGCGGTAGAGGAAGTCTGAGGCGATGGTCGACGACGCGATGATCGGATTCGTCACGTCGCGCACGCGGACGGCCACTGTCTCGATCTTCTGATCGAGCGCCGCGATCAGCGAATCGTTGCGTTTCGCGGCGATCGGAATCAGCTCATGGATTTTCTTCAGCTCGAGTGCGAGCGTCTCATCGGCGGCGCGGACGTCGCGCTGCACGTTCTCGATGTCGCGCTTCAGATCGTCGCGACTACGCACAACATCAGCGCGCAGATCATTGAGAAGATCGAGCAGCACGACGTTGAAATTACGCTGCCGCTCCTCTTCGGGCTCGACAGAACGATTGACGAAACGCCGGAAGAATCGCAGCAGGAAATCGAAGCGTGACGAGCGCGGACGAAACCGGCGGTCGTTCTGCCAGACATCGCGCCACCCATCGGCCCCCGACGGAGGGGCATCGACGAAACGGTCGTCGCTCATTGGGAGTGAGGATATCAGCAGGAAAAAGAAAACCGCCGGCGAGCCGCCGGCGGTCCAGCCGGCCAGCGGCCGGCGCTACAGTCAAAAGCGACTACGCTTCCGCTTCTTCGGCGGCCGGAGCTGCGGCGGCCTGCGGCACCGGCGCCACTTCGATCGATTCCTTCCCCTCGGGGACGACTTCGACCTGGATGTGCGCGGCCACTTCGCGGTGCAGACGGACTTCGACGTCATGCGTGCCGACGCTCTTGATCGGGTGGGCAAGCTCGATGCGGCGCTTGTCGACCTCGATGCCTTTCTTCGTCAGTGCATCGGCGATGTCGTTCGACGTCACTGAGCCGAAGAGGTTGCCGTGATCGCCGACGCGCTTGTGGATGACGATCTTCATCCCCTTCACGCTGTCGGCTGCTTTCTGCGCCGCGGCTTTTTCCTGATCGCCGAGCGCAGCCCACTTCTTGCGCTCCTGTTCGATCGACTTCAGGTTGCCTGGCGTTGCTTCGCGCGCGAGCTGCTTCGGAAGCAGGAAATTGCGCGCGTAGCCATCCTTGACCGTCACGACGTCGCCGCGGCTACCGAGGCCGCGGATCTCGTCAATGAGAATGACTTTCATCAGAGTGATCCTTTCGATTGAAATGTCGGAAATCGAAAAACGAGTCGAATAGCCCCGCGATGCAGAGCAGCAACGGCGAGATGCCGGTCACTGTCAGAAGGCCGAGGAGCATCCAGGCGAACAGCGATCCCATGACGCCTACGCCCGTTGCAGCGACGAAGGCGCGGAAAATCGCCAGCCCCTGCAGGAAGTAGAGAAACAGGACCAACGCCAGGACGTTCGCGCCGATCTGCTGCGCGATCCCGCTGGCCAGCGGCGAGAGACCGCCGAGGACGAACGCGAACAGCAGCCACTCGGGGAGCGAGAGATTGCGAAAAAGATAGGGATTGGTCGCCGGCGGCGGCGTGCGCCGTAGTGCGAATTCGCGCCAGGCCCGAAGCCGCCCGAGCATGACCAGACTGAACACAAATACGATGGTGACATCGATGAGCAGGATGCCCGGAACGCACAACTCCGTCAGTTTCTGAAGGACCGTGAAGCGCTCAGCGGGGAACCCGGCCTTGACGAAGTTCGCCACGATCATCGAGGTCTGCGCGTGCGTGTCGGCGACGTGCGCGGCGTAGAGCGAGAATCCGCTCAGCATCCGCATCGTCAATTCCGTGACCACCAGTCCGGCGATGCTGAGCACGAGCGCGAAGACGAGCACGTAGCCGAATTTCTCGCCACGCTCGACCAGAGGCAGAACAGCAAGCGCGGGCACGGCGATGGCGAAGAAGAGTCCGAGCAGATAGCCGTAGCTCATCGCAGCGATGACAGGCGTTGCCGCCGTCGCAGCCGGATAGGCGAGCAATGCCGCGATGGACGCCGACATTACCAGCAGCAGCCATGCCGCGCGCCGTCCGTTGCGGATTCCGCAATGGAGCAGCGCCGCCGGAATGAAGACGAACAGCGGCGATACGAACGTCAGCGCGGTGACGATGGTGTAGCCGGCCATGCTGCGGACCCGCTTGCCCAACGACCGCGCCGGGATCGCAATCACCGGCTCATCCTGCTGCAGAGAAGTTTCGGTCATTTACGTCTCAGTCGGTCGCAAACGGCAGCATCGCGGCGATGCGTGCGCGCTTGATCGCGTTCTGGAGCTTGCGCTGATGCAGCGCGCACGTTCCGGAGATGCGGCGCGGAAGGATCTTGCCGCGCTCGGGGATGAACTGCTGCAGGGTCTTGATGTCTTTGTAGTCGATGTATTCGAGCTTCTCGACGCAGAACTTGCAGACGCGCTTGCGGCGATAGAAGAACTTCTTCTTGCCGCCTTGCTGTCCGCCCGGTCCGCCGGCTCCGCCGCGGCCGCCGCTATCGCGTCCGCCGCCGCCGCCACCAGGTCGTCTCATTTCCGTTGCCATATCTGTCTCCTCTCCTTATTCAGCCGGAGCCGCTTCGTCGGGCACAGGCTCCGCCGGTATGTCGACAGGACCGGCACCTGGGCTGGCCGCAAACGACGGGGCCGGGCGCATGCGCTCTTTCTTCGGATTGCGCTTGGCGAGCTTCTCGGCGCGCTTGTGGTCGAGATCCGTGCGCACGATCATGTGGCGCAGGATGCGGTCCGAGTTTTTCATCCGGCGGTCGAGCTCGTTGAGCCCTCCCTCGGTCTCGAACACGAAGAGGTGGTAGTTGCCTTCGTTGAACTTCTGGATGGGATACGCGAGACGGCGGCGACCCCACGCTTCTTCGTGCGTGAGCTTCGCGCCTGTCCCTTCGGCGATGCGCTTGAACTCGGTCGAGAGCGTCGTCGCTTCTTCCTCCGCGACTTGCGGAGAAAGGATGAACAGGACTTCATAAGTCCTCATAGATCCTCCTTCTGGCCTAGCGGAGCCTCGCTTCTGCGATGGCTCAAGGAGCTGCCCAGATTGTCAAAAGAATGTCCGGCCGCGGATGGACCGGGCCGGCAAGGATACGCAAAGGGAGGGGTGGGGGCAATTATTTCAAGAGCAGCCACGGTGACCCACCGCGTTCCAAGCCGTTAATTGGAAAGCTTCCGTTATTACTGCTTGATGTTTGTAATCGATAGATTATATCCATCATGCCGTATAAAACTGAGAGGAGAGCGACATGTCCAGTTTCTTCTTCATCCAAAGCGCCCTGAACGGTTTTGTCATTGACATCAAGGGCGCCAACCCCGCGCAGTCAACGCCGCTGATCGCATTCCCACGAAAGACAACGGGGACTGACAATCAGCTCTGGTACCTCGACCCGAATGGTTTCATCATCAGCAAGCTGAATGGCTTTGTGATCGACATCAAGGGAGCGAATCCGGCCCAGGCGACGCCGCTGATCGCGTTCCCGAAGAAGACCACCGGCACGCAGAACCAGCAATGGTCCCTCGTGGCCGGTGGCTTCATCGCCAGCGCGCTGAATAACTTCGTGATCGATATCACCGGTGCGAACCCGGCTCAGGGTACGCCGCTGATCGCGTTCCCGAAGAAGACCACCGGCACGCAAAACCAGCAGTGGACATTCGTCTGGTGAGCACCGCGGACGGCGCGAGCGGAATCGTCCGGCGCGCCATCCGCCGTCACTTCAAATACTGCGCGAACCAATTCACATACTGCTTCTCGATCTCCGTCCCGTGAATCGGGTCCTCGGGTGAGTGGCCACTGACGGGGAAGGCGATGAATTTGACCGGCACGTTGTTGTCCTTCAACGCGTAGTACATCTGGTACGACTGCGTGATCGGGACGCGCACGTCGCCCGTGTCACTCATGATCAGCGTCGGCGTCTTGATCTTCGACGCGTACGTGATCGGCGATTGCTCGACGTACTTTTTCATGTTGTCGCCGACGAAGGGGGAGCCCCAGCTCAAACGGCGGGAGAGGCTGCTGTCGGAGAGGACGTATTCGTCGAGCAGATTGTTCACGGCGGCCCCGGAGACGGCGGCCTTGAAGATCGGGTAGTGGCCGATCATCCAGGAGGTCATGTAGCCGCCGTACGACCAGCCGCCGACGGCGATGCGGTTCTCGTCGACGAAGCCGCGCTTCTTGAGCACTTCGAGGCCGGCGATCACGTCGCGGCCGGGACCGGCGCCGGCGTCGTCGCGAATGGCGCGGATGTAGGCGTTGCCGAGGTTGTCGCTGCCGCGATAGTTCGGCTGAAAGACGATCCACCCTTTTGCGGCGAATGACTGCGGAATCGTGGCGAAAGAAACGGTCGAGGCCGAGCGCGGGCCGCCGTGGATGTAGAGCACGAGCGGATACTTTTTCGTGGCGTCGAAGTCGGGCGGATAGGTCACCACTCCGTCTTCGTCGAAGCCGTCGTTCTTCCAGGCGATCCGCTCGGTGCGGCCGAGCTGCGTCGAGGCGACGACCGCATCATTGATATGGGTGAGCTGCTTCGGCGTGGCATCGATCGACGACATGACGTACAGCTCGCGCGGATGCGATGGCGTCGAGCCGGTGAAGGCGATCGTTCCGTTCCTGGCCACCGACACGTCGATCCAGTAGCTGAAGTAGGGCTCGATCTCGCCGAGGTTCATGCGGCGGGCAGGTCCGTCGAGAGGCTGGATCCAGAATGCGGTCGATGTCGCGTCGTGGCCGCCGGTGATGAACGACTTGCCGTCCGGCAGCCAGACGGTGCGATAGACGTTGCGATCGAGACCCTTCGTCACCTCAACGCCCGGACCGCCGCCGGCGGGCGCGAGCCAGATCGAGTTCTCGCTCCCGGCCTCGCTGCCGCGCGCATGCCAGTAGGCGATCTGCGTTCCGTCGGGCGTAAAGACCGGCTGCGTTTCGTCGCGATCGCGTGTGGTCAGGCGGCGCACGTTTCCGGTGGCGACGTCGACGAGCGCGACGCGATTTTCGTTCGGCGTTCCGCCATGCGGCGTCTCGCGCCGGGTGATGGCGATCGTCTTTCCGTCAGGCGACCAGGCAAGAGGCGATGGAGCCGGTCCGGGGGGATGTGCGACCGGCAGACTCCAGGAGCCGCTGGTCAGCCGGCGCGGTTTGTCGCCGGATGCGGAGACGAGCCAGACGTGCGAAGGCGTCGGCGATGTGGTGGCCAAGTAGTCGTCGTCGCCGATCTCGAACATCCGGTTGTTCTTGTCTTCGTTCGGCACCGGATCGTCCGAGGTGACGAAGGCGAGCTGCGAGCCGTCAGGGCTCCACGCGTACTGCTGCACGCCGCGCGAGGCTTCGGTGATGCGATGCGCTTCGCCGCCGCGCGCCGGAAGAATCCAGATCTGGCGACGTGCTTCGCGCTCCGCCGAGGCGTTGGCGAGGAAGGCGAGATGCGATCCATCGGGCGACCATCGCGGCGCGGCCACGCCGCGGCGATCGTAGGTGAGCTGGTGCTGGTCGCCGGTGTCAACATCAATACTGAGGAGATCGCCCTCGTACCGGTTCTCTTTCGCGTTGGCCCGCGTCAGAACGACAGCGATCGATTTGCCGTCGGGCGAGATCTGCGGATCGTTGAGGTTGGCGATGCGGAGCCGGTCGGACGGCTGCCAGCGCTGCGCCTGCGCAACGGCGGCGATGAAGAACAACGCCACGAAGGATCGTTTCATCGATTCTCTCCTCGAATTCCAGATGCCGGGGATGGTACACCGGCCGATCGGAGCGCCAGCGGCTCGCTGGCTGGACCGCTAGCGGCTCGCTGGCGTGTTCACTCGCCGCCGGGCCGGCGGCGGCCCAGCCGGCGAGCCGCCGGCGCTCCGCCATACAATCGCTCCATGCAGGAAGGCCAGGGCAGCCGGACGGCGGATCGCGTGGCGGAGCGCCGGGCGGCGCATCAGGTGCGCGACCGGCCGCTGGTGTTCGAAGATCCGCTGGCCTTGCGGATCATTCATCCCGAAGTGGCGCGGGCGCTTCGCGAGCATCCGCCGGCGTTTGAAACATCGCCGGTAGGGCCGTACCTGCGCGCCTTTTTCGCCATGCGCAGTCGCTTCGCCGAGGATGAATTGCGCGTGGCGGTTGGGTGCGGCGTCAGGCAGTACGTCGTCCTCGGCGCGGGTTTCGATACGTTCGCCTATCGCAATCCGTTTCCTGAGCTGCGTGTGTTCGAGGTCGATCATCCGGACACGCAAGCCATCAAACGGCAGCGGCTGGCGGGCGGCGGCATCGAGATCCCATCGTCGATGACGTTCGTGTCGATCGATTTCTCAACGACTGCTCTCGACGAGGCGTTGCGCGATGCAGGCTTCGATGCCTCGTCGCCGGCGTTCTTCTCCTGGCTCGGCGTCGTGCCGTATCTCGAGCGGCCGGACATCGACAAGACGCTCGCCTACATCGCCTCGCTTCCCTCCCCCACTACCGTCGTCTTCGACTACGCGGTGCCGTCGTCGACGCTGGGCTGGACCGGGCGCGTGATCTTTTCGCAGATGGCCAAGCGGGTGGCGGCCATTGGCGAGCCGTGGAAAACGTTCTTCGAGCCCACGGTCCTCGTTGCCGATCTTCAGCGCCTCGGGTTCACCACAGCCGAGGATTTCGATGGCGATACTCTGAACGCCCGCTACTTCGCGGGACGGACAGACAGGCTGAAGATCGGCTCCATGGGTCACATGGCTATGGCCAGCGTCTGATCAGAAGCGGGCCACGATTCCGAGGCGCGCCGCACGCGGAGAGCCCGGCGAGATGTTGGTGTTGCTGTCGGCATTGGCGAAGTACTTCGTGTCGAGCAGATTGTCGATGTTGAGCTGCAGACGCAGATCGTGCGTCAGCGTGACGTACGCGGCCGCTTCGAGCTCCGTGAAACCGGGCAGCGTGACGGTGTTGTCGATGGCCGCGAACATGGCCGATCGATAGACGACTCCGAGCGCGGCACCGGTCCGGTCGTTGAAGCGGACGTTGTTCCAGAGCGACAGCATGTGGTGCGGCACCTGCGCCACCTGCGCGCCGGCGCGGGCGGCGGTGGTTGCGCTTGTGACGAAGGCGTCCTGATGTGCATAGCCGCCGGCGATGCTCCACGACGGCGTGATCTGACCGTTGACGCCGATCTCGTAGCCGTTGGTGCGCTGGCTGCCGGTCTGCACGATGCGCGTCGGATCGTTGGGATCGGTAGAGCGGGTGTTGGTCCGGTCGAGGCGGTACACCGCGGTGGTCAGAGAGAGCGTGCTGGAAGCGTCCCACTTCATCCCGATCTCGTAATTGTTGAACTTCTCCGGCTTGACCTGCTGCGTGATGGTCGTCAGCGACGAGAATTGATCGCCGGAGCTGGGCAGGTAGGAGACGCTGTAGCTGCCGTAGAGCGAGAGTGCGGTGACCGGCTTGACCACGATTCCGGCGCGCGGCGAAACGAGATTGTCGACCCGCTGCAGCGTGTCGCCATTGCGGTTGTTGTGGTAACGCAGATCGAAACGGTCGAAGCGCAGACCGCCGACGATTTGAAGATATGGCGACAGCTCGACCTGGTCCTGCGCATAGACGGCGCCGACATTGGTACGAAGATGATTGTCCGCATCGGTCGCGCTCTGGCGGAAGGTCACCGGCGTGGTGATGGTCGGGCTGGCGTACGGCACGAGGATCGACGTGGCGGTGTTGTTGAAGAAGCCGGTGTTGCGGAAGTTGTCGGTCAGTTGCTGGCCGATCTCCGCGCCGACGAGCAGCGTGTGCCGGACCGGGCCGGTGCCGAGCGTGCCGGTGAAGTCGGTCTGGTTGAAGAGGTTCTGCCGCTCCGTGGCGTTGTTGTAGGCGGTGAGCGCGACGCGTGCCTTGTCGGCAGTAACCGCGCCGGGGACGAAGTTCTGGTACGAGCGATCGTAGTTGCCGAAAAGGGTTCGATTGCGAAGCGTGAACGTGCCGAGACGATGTTCGATGTTGGCAGAGGCGATGTTGACGCGCGCCCGGACATGGCTGTCGTCGGGATTGCCGTAGAACGTGCTCAGGTCGACGTCGGCCGGCCTTCCCTGAAACGACGAGATTCCGCGATCGGCCGTACGAGCGTCGTGAAAGTTCTCGTAGCTGACCGAGATGCGCGTGGCGTCGGAGGGCATGAAGGTGAGCGACGGCGCGATGCCGGTGCGGGTGAGGGAAACGTCGTTGCGGAAACTGCCGGAATTCTCGTAGATCCCGTTCAGACGAAAAGCAAGGTTGTCGCTGATGGGCTGATCGAAGTCGGTGGAGATCCGCTTGTTGCCGAACGCGCCCCCCTGCATGTCGACCTCGCGCAGCGCGGCGAAGCCCGCTTCCTTCGTGACGCGGTTGACGACGCCGCCCGCGCCGCCGCGGCCGAACATCAGCGCGTTCGGTCCCTTCAACGCCTCGACGCGATCGAGGTTGTAGAGATCGCGGTAGTACTGCACGTCGTCGCGAACGCCGTCGAGGAAAAAGTCGGCGGACGAGCTGTTGCCGCGCATGATGATCTGGTCGCGGTTGTTCTCCCCCTGGTGCAGCATGACGCCCGGCACGTAGCGAATGACGTCGCCCATGCTGGTCATGAGCCGGTCCTGAATCAGTTGATGCGTGACCACGGTGACCGACTGCGGCACGTCGCGCAGCGGCGTCGAAGTCTTCGTGCCGCTGATCACCGGAGTCGCGTAGCTCTGCGGAGCGCGCACGGTGATGGAGTCCTGAATCCCTGCCACCTGCAGTACGAACTGGCGAGGAGTGGCGTCGTTGCCGGCAACATCGACCGGCTCGGCCAGCTCCTTGAAGTTCTTCTGGCGGATGTAGATGACGTAGGCGTTCGGCGCCAGCGTCAGCGTGAACCGGCCGTCCTGATCGGAGATGGCGGAAGCGGCGGGCACCGACCCGCCCGTGGCCGGGAATGCGGTCACGCGAGCGGCAGAAACGGCGCCGCCGGCGGCATCGACCACGCGGCCGGTGAAGGAAACCGGCGTGGCAGCGGCAGCGGCCGCAGCCACGAAGAGAGTGAGAAAGAAGAGGATCGAACGGCGAAACGACATTGCAAGTCTCCAATCGATTTATCTGAGGGTCATTAACTGAGATTGAGTCTCAATTGCTTTACCGAGGCAGACTCTGATGATCTCAATTGGGTTTGTCAAGTCGGGCGATCGAACAATTCGTGGACGTCCGATTCGCGATCGATGTCGACAGCCGCATCCTCGAAGGGAATCACGCGGGTGACGTCGCGATGGGCTTCGATGACCACCCGCGCGCCGCGATCGCCGCGCAGGGCCAGCAGATCGGGCGCCAGCGATGGAGCAAACGCTGCCGGCGCGCCGGCGATACCGGCATAACCGGTGGCCACGATGGGCGCGTCGATCGCGAGAAGCGCACGCAGATGTTCGATCGTGATGAGCGGCTGATCGCAGAGGGTGATGAGGATGCGCGCGTCCTCTCCCGCCAGCCGCACTCCCGTTCGAATCGACGACGCAATACCCTCGGCGGCACCGGGATTGAGTTGATCGGTGACGATGATGACCTCGTCCGCGACCGCGCGCGCGATGCGCTCGGCGCGCTGCAGCAGCGTTTCGCCGCCGACCACGATCTCCTGCTTCGGCCTGCCGAGGCGCGTCGACGACCCTGCGGCGAGGACGACGGCAACTACGCGCACGCCGGTTTATCCGCAGTCTCGTGGATGGGAGCGTCGAGCTCGCGCAACGACCGCGCGGAACGGCGTTCAAAGACCGCCTGAATCTCGGCGACGATCGAAAGTGCAATCTCTTCCGGAGTCTCCCCGCCGAGGTCGAGGCCGATCGGACTGTGCAACCGGGCGTCACGCGTTGCGCCGATCTCAGCGAGTAGTTCATCGCCACGCGACCTCGGACCGAGAAGGCCGATGTACTGGATCTGCGAGGCGAGGAGTTGCTGCAGGATCTCAGCGTCACGCGCAAAGTTGTGCGTCATCACGACGGCCGCATCGAACTCGCGCGGATCGAACGCCGCCCTCGGCTTGATCACCTCGACGCGCCAGCCCAGCGTCCGGGCAAACTGCGCGACCGGTTCCGCATCGCCTCCTCCGAAGATTGCGATCGCGCGCGGCGGACGAAGGAT
>Ga0307511_10005858_pt1 | contig 12425 bp, 4 predicted proteins | sample 13_EM_MG_FD_200266 | JGI IMG/M metagenome (GOLD analysis project Ga0307511, IMG submission 200266) | Populus trichocarpa ectomycorrhiza microbial communities from riparian zone in the Pacific Northwest, United States - 13_EM | ecosystem: Host-associated > Plants > Roots > Unclassified | place...
ATTCTTTTAAAAAATAATATATATATATATATATGTTGCATCAAGGGAATTATATATTTTATTGATATTAATAATAGAAAATATAGAGCATGAGAAAATTATTGTAACACTAAAAAGAGTTTATTATAAATTTATAATAGTAAAATGACATTGATGACTTTCATCAAATCAATTGAGAAGACTAAGCTTATAGGTAAAATGATATTTGTCAGTGGATCGAATAATTATTCTCACTTTCAATAGGGATACAAATGTATTTACAACTTCTTTTTAACGGTGAAATAGATTCACTGTCCTTAAAAGAAAACAATCAAATAGGTTGCCAGGTTTTTTTTTTTTGAGATTTTAATTTTTTTTGCATGGTTAAATTACTAACTTACCCTTTTATGTTTATTTTTAGTAAGGTACAATCATGAAATTACTAACCCTTTTCCTCTCATGATTCAACATTTAACATTTTTTTTTAAAATTAATTTCGTGAATTTTTTTATTTTATTTAATATCATAACCTAATATGTAGATTTAGCAAGCTGGTTTTAGTGAGCTCAAGTTTTTATTTAACATATAATTGCTATTTGTTTTCTTTTGTATGTTTGATTTTTGTTTTTTCAATTTTGTTTTTTAATATTTGATTAATTAAAATTTAATTAAGATATTTCTAAATTTATTACTCTAATCAAATGACTGGAGGTACGTGTTTAATAAATTAGCATAAGTTGACATTATTATTTTTTTATTATTTTTTTAATCATATTGAATTTTTCTTTTTTAAAATGTGTGTCAGCAGAATATACTTGTTTTTATCCAACCTGAAATAGATTGCAGGTTACATACCTAGTTATTAACTTAAGAGGATAATGCATGCGCTACTTGATTAATAAAAACCCATCTTCTCGAAATTTATTTATATTCTTGAAATTTGAAGAAATTATAACTATACAATCAAAGAATTTAGGATTCGTTTTCTCCCCCACTGACATTTCAGCTACAACAATCAAAGGGAAGAAAAGGCTATGCGTTACATGTCTGAGACAAAACTAACAAACCACGCAAAATCACGTCCTCTCCAATCAACGCAACAATTTGTTTCTGCTTGGAAAAAGAAATACCAGTTGCACAAACGTTAATAAAGTTCTTATCGAGGGTGATTTGATTTTGTCTATTTGTGTTTTTATGAATGTGATTACACAGATTTGAATGGCGAGCGAGAGAGCTGGTGGAGGAGGTGATCTACTGATGGTGTGTGTGTGTGTTCATAGCTATGAGTCGGTATCTGGAATCCAAATGGGTCAGGTATCTAAAAATCCATATCTGCCGAGCAAGGAATACTTGTGAATCTGATCAATTAGCTACCTTTGATACTCATTATTAGGACCATGCGCTTTCTCCCAGAGGGATCCATCTTTTCCGCAAACCATCAAGCAACCAGCTGAAGGGAGAAAATCTAACAGCGGAATGTGCCCTGACAAACTACACTGCTGGCAAATTTATTTCAGCAATCCTCAGTTACAAGGTGCTCCACCTTCATCCGTATTTGTTTAAAAATCTTCAGAAAAAAAGACCAACAATTGGAAGACAAAACAATTGGGTCAATTGACTCAAAAGAACAGGAGCAAAATGGTGCAAGAAACTACTACCTTTATGTTTATCCATGCATTACACTACGAAGACAAGTTCGTTAGAACCACGCTGACACGTCCTTTTCAAATATGTTTCTAGATTAAAACATTTCAAACCAGAAATTAATGCAAAAGGCCACATGAAATAACAGCTAATGAGTATGACACCCACCTGAACTTGCGTCTTGAAGGGTTCACACACCTGTAACTGAGGGTCAATCAAAAACGTAATACTTGCTAGTGTCTATCCTATAGAAAATACTCTACAGTAGCTGCTCCTCATGACTCACATTTTGCAGACCTTTGCTCTGCCTGCTCTAGCTTTTTGGCAGTCTCCAGTGGCATAACAATAATGGCATCCTCCTCAATTATCTGTTTAACAAATATGAGAACTGAACATTGTCAGACCACCAGATCTTACAAGGAAACGCTTGGGGATGATGCTACGCATTGGTACCTTGAAATCTATGACAGTGTCGACAAAAATAAGAAAACCAAATAGAAAATTGTTAGAACATCAAATTTAAGCTTGGCTCCAAGAAACCAACTCACCTTTTCATGCAGGAGGAACATTACAATCACAGCTATGGAGCTACATTCCATATTGATCAGTGTAAGTGGACTTGTATATCTTGTCTCTCTGATAAATTCAAAAAAGCAAATCAAAATAAGATCCACACAAGCAAATAAAAAAAAGATCCACACTTCACCAATAACAGTAACAGCAGAATTTTATTCAAAATGAAAGGAAGTAGAACTTTGCTTGAACAATGACCGGACTTCATAATTATGAGCCTAGAAATTTCAAAAGAAAGCATGGACTAGTTCAACTAGTGATATAAATAAGGTATGATAGTAAAATTTCAAGAGGCCTGATAGGTGATATGATAAGCCTTGATTTTGAACAATACCAGATATATATTAAGAGTTTACAAGGAGATTTAGCATACGATATTCTATTACTGAATCATAAATCAGATATTGCAGAATAGTCATGAATGAAGCACACCTTTATTAGGCCATTACCACCACCAACCAAGATGCCTTGACGATTGCAGGGTACTCAACAAGTTACAACTAGCAATTGTTTCCTCTTTTATATGTAGTATGTACACATGCTTTCCTATATATGTCACCTGAAAGATAGAATTTAAATATCTTTGACATGGAAGGATGCTGAAAACAAAACAAAATAAAATTATAGCACATCAGAGAGAGATAATACAATGAGACTCACGTAGGAACATCTGCTGCTTGAGCCAGGAAGGATGAGCCAATCTTATCCCAGAGTGCTGCTATTCATGAGCTGGGGGCCAAGTAATACAATTCCCTTCGCATCCATTGCATCTGAAAACTCAGGGTGCTCAGATGCATGAATGAAACCAGACTAAACTGCATCAACATGTGCTATCTCAGCCATCTGGGAAGCAGAAATTATAACTTGAAAAAAAATTACAAGGGAAATGAAAATTCAACTTTCTTTCTAGCTAATTAATAAGGTCAAACAGAGCATAATTGGAGAGAATGGATCATAACGATGCAAGGATAATAAGATACCCCATAGCTATTGATCTCGGTGATGATTTGAGCGCCATGAAGAAAAAGGGACTTCATGAGACTACATCACATACTAAACTACTCAACTCGATTGTACAATTCATTGACTATGCAAGTTCACTATTTTTATCCATATAAAGTCAGAATTCAATAATTTTAGTCAAGCAACAGAAAGTTAATCACAGTGAACAAAATTATTTTCTGATAGGAACTGTTTAACTGAATTTAGTTGTCTTTTTGTGGTTTGTTGTACTTCTAACTACAACAGCAGAAGAAAACTTGAATGCACAAAAATGTCAGAGAGTTCTGTGTAAGCACTCTATAATGAGCTGCACATCAGCATAATTATTATGATTGTCCTGCCAGGAACTTCAACAAACAAATCAGCTATTCAATATACTCTACACTTATTCTGATGTCTTGAAGAGCAGTGTAACAGCAAGATAGTCTTATCCATGCAAAAAGTTTCATAAACCCATGTCTTTGTGCTACATATAAACTTGACAGCTTCCAGTTGTTTGCAGTTGAATATTATTGCAGAAAGATCTTGACAAGAAAAAATGACAGTTGAAAGCAATATTGTTAAATATGCTAAACTATGATCTAGTTTACAAATTCAGTCAGTATGGTTCGACCTACTGAATTAACACACCCATAATGAAATTAAAAAATAATAGTATTTGCACACATGATATTATGCAGGAAAAAACTCTGATATGGCAATTCGACTTCTTATTGCAGAAACATATCTAAATTTAAACTACAAGTTTCACCATATCAAATACTTTGGAGGCTCAGCAGCTTACCATTTGAATGCAGAACCATCACTAATAACCCAATTCAGTCACAATGTCTATGCTGGTTTTTCACAAGAAATACTTGCAGAAAAGGTGCTTAAAATATTGGAGCCATTCATCCCCTGTGATTTAAAATAATTCAACAACCAGAGAATCGCAGAATGGTTTATCACAATCCCAACTGAACCGGCAACATTTCCATTCTCATTGTCAAATTTCTCTGAAAATTTAGTCAAGCTGTCAAATAGCTTTGAGGCATTAGAGACAACCCATGATGCCAAAACTGTAGCAGCAAAGTCCTGGAATACATCATCAGGCAGCAACATGATTGCCCCAACAAGCTCAGGTGTGGGAGCACGGCAAATGCACAATGTAAGAAGGCCTCCCACAGCAACGGCACTTGTATTTGCATCCAGCTCATTAGAGCAGAAAAATTTCAAAATGATCTTCTCCAGCTGAACCTTAGAAACAGCAAGCTCTGATCTGATCAAGCCCCAAAGCTTGTGCTGCTCTGAAGGATCCCAACTGAGAGAGTTCTTCATTAAGTGAAAAATATCTTCAGTGCTCTCCCCAAACACGAAGAATCTCTTCAGCCCAATTTCAAACTGCATTTCAAGAAGATCAGCATGATCCAACTGACTCACAAGGAACCTGATGATATCAATGTTGCCAGCACATAAGTCGGCAAGATGACAGAAGATGCTGTAGAAGAACTTTGTCTTTTTTCTTTCACAAAGAAAACAAGAGGTTATGTCTAGAATGAATAGCTTTGACAGAGCTAAATCATCTTCTTTATGCAGGATGGTTCTTGAACGTTCAAGGAAACATTTGTATGCAGCAAAAGCATTTTTTACCAACATATTAACTAATTCCTTATCCATCTTAGAAGTAGAAACACTGCCTTCGAGAAAATCTTGTTTCCTTCCATTCAGAATAGAAAAATACCCATCAACATGAAAGAGTAATAATGACATCCCTGAGTCACTTATCTTAGAAAAATTATTGTTGATGATTGCATTTCCTGAAGAATCTGATATACATGCCTCATAAGCTAGCCTTGTTGCATAAGATAGTAAGTGAGCTCCTACATGAAAACCATTCCTTGACCAGAATAGAAGCATTTCTTGCAACCGTTCATGCTGAGAAAGTATGAAGGAGCGTGCAATTAAGATTGTGGGCGAATGAATTCCACTGTCAGAAGAAGGAACACTAATGCTGACATCAAAAGGAGCAAATAATCGATTGCCAACGGATTCAAATTGATCTGCAATTCTTGAAGATAAAGTTTCAGGGAAAGTTGAACCACATGTTGAAGCTTGGCCATCAAGATTCACAAATGAGAGAAGTATTTCCTCCAAAATCTGAAGCCCCATTCTATTTGACTTCTTCATAGCTTCTGCCAGATTTTGTGCTAAGCTCTCAATAGCATCAAATTGACTTTCAATGGTAACATTTGATGGGCAAGAAGTAGTAAACAGGTCACCTGAAATGGGAATAGAAGAACCAGCAGGTTCTTTGCTAAGCCTTACTTCCACAATCTTTGCAGATTGTTGTTCCGGAGCTGGTGTTGTTATTGCAAGATGAGAAACATTTTGCAAACTCGAACGTGACACAGAATGAGGAGGAAGATGGGCTGGTTGCAACTCATTACTTTCAATATTCAAACGCAATATTAACTTCCTAAGTCCCTCTCTTAGAAAAGGAGAAAGTGCATCACATGAAGTCAGAATATCCATTGACCGAACCACTCCTTTTTGAACAAGCATCCTCATAGCTGATGACAAACCCCTTCTAATGACATAATTACGGTCCTCTTCATAGTTTTCAGCAATAAACAATAAAAATTCAAGAAGAGAGTGAGTTATATCTATATATTTTGGTATTGAGCATACCATTAATAGCATTGCAGGCTCAATGTTCATTATGTTGTCAATTTTTTCATCAAAAAAAAGCCAGTCATAAAATAAGGCCAGCTTCATATTAGCTTCAACATATTTTTCTCTACAAGATTTTAGAAGCCAACCTATAACAGCCCATCTTGGTACAATGTCTGACTGAATAATTTCATTTGATGGGTGGTGTGCACAGCATATGAAGCGAATAATGTCAACTACAAGTGTCTCTCTCTCTTGTCCAAAAAGAAACTTCTTGGCAAACCACACTTGGTATCGCTTCTGATTCCCAAACTTCACATGCATGAGTAGAAACCTCAATTGGGTTTCCATCTCTGGAGTAATTCGAAGCAAAAAATACCGACTAGAAGTCCTAGAGCAGTACAACTGTGAAATATCTGAAAATCCTTCTGTCCTAAATTCACTTGGGTTCAACACCAAATCATTCCAGATAGCTCGAAACTCAGGGACATGAACCAAATCTCGAAGCAATCTAATAAGGTCCCTCCCAATCTTCATGCACAAATTAAATTGCTCCCTCAACATCTTGACACAAAACTCAATCTCTAATCTTTTCAACGATTCCATCTTAGCATCAGTCGATACCTTACAATGATCAGCTAATACCCGTAGATACACATACAAAGCACTAGTTAAAACAAATGGCGCATCTTCTACTAAACAATCCCATTTGCTTGAAAAAAGGGAGACCAACTCAAAGCACAACCACAAATTCCCATCACTAAAATCCCCACCAACAATCTGCCTCAACAAACACACTAAGAAACCATCAAATCCCACTCCTAAAACATCAACCATTTCTTTAACAACCCAAACCAATTGATCCTTCACCGAATCAACTAACTTGCCATACAAATCATTAACAATTTTCACAATCAAACTAACAAACAAAGCATACCCATCAGTGACAGTAGCATGAAGATGCTTTATATGCGTTTTAGCCAAATGGGGTTCGGTTAAAACCCCATAAAGAATAGCAAGATTGAGTCTGGAATATTCTTGAGGGCTTGGTATTGTTAATGGAAATGGGGGTCTTAGTTTTGGTTCAAGCTCCTCGAAGGCTTGCTTTAGAGAGAGTTCAAGCTCGTTTTTGGCCTCATAGGCAGTGAATTTAAGCAGCTTTGATGCCATAACTAGCTCTCTAGTTCAGTAACATTAAACAACAGAGAAATCAAATTTTGAGCAGGAGATGTTTATGGGGTTTACCTGTTGGTGGTGGAGAGGGGTTTCTACAAGGTTTCCCTCTGTTGTGATGTTTGAATTTGAAAGTTACAGAGAGAAACTAAAGCAGTGATGGTGTTGAAGGAGACCGCAGTTTGGCGGCTTCGAGGGAGAATAAGAAGACGACTTGACGTTTGGAAACCAGCCTACTCTCCTCTTAAGTTTTGATCGGGAAGACTTCAGGGCAAGGCAAAACCTCGAAATTAGCCCCCAATACTATAGCTAAGAATCAAATAAGTCCTTAAAATATTTTTCATCTCAATTAGGTCTCTAAAGTAGTTAGATTCTAAATTATTATTTTTTTCTAAATTCTTCGCAGATTTTAACAGAAGAGGTCAAAGACAGTTAAAAAAGCGATTTCTGTGTGAAATTGTATGGCTGTTTGTGTGAACAATGTATAATGCTGGCTGGAAAAGGAAAAAAAAAAGAGAAGAAAAGGAGACCACTTGTCAAAACATCTGATTCCAAACCGAAGCTATTACCAAAGCCGAAGCACTAAAAATGTAGCTTGCAGATTGATCGATGCATTTTCAATCTGTCTTGATGATGCCCAGAAAGCGTCTTTTATGATATCAACCATTTGTATGTTTAACTCTAATTGCCTATTGAAGCTAAGCCCAGGATAAATTTGGTGATCAAGATAGTTTTCTTCTTTTCTTGAGTCCCATCGCTCTAAATAATAGCTCTAAAGAATCGAACTTTCATTTCTTCACCGGAAGGTGCTAAGGCGATATCAGACCATGAAATCCTATGGTCAAGCCCATGGTGAGATCAGCTCCCACATCTTTGCTGCTATATCTTCATTTGCTCTCTTCGAAACTATAAAGACGAGTGCTAATACAGCTTTTGGCCATGCAAATCAAATTATGGATTGGCAATGGAAATGGCATAGATAAAGTTTTACATCTAAAGAAAAGACTACTACTATGAGAGAGGCAAAAAAGAGGCACCCATCAAGGAGCCCGACAACTGTGAAAGTGACAATAACCAAGAAATTTCGCAAGGCTAATTGCTGCTAAGCTGTTTCTGAAAGCCATAACATCATAGGAAATTTTATGTTGAAAGAAACAACTAATCGCTACCACAAGTTCTATCCTTCAGCTCAAAGGCAAGTGAAGTTGAAGCACAGATCCTTGTGAGCAGAACAAAGTTGATATCTTGATGCTCTGAATAGAATAAATCAATATGATTTCCCACAATGTATCAAGCTCCCAGCACCCAGGAAAAGACCAAAGATGGCAGCACTACCAAGTGTGGTTTGTCCAATGTATCTGATCTTCAAAAGTCCAGGTACCTGAATTTTTCCAAACTAATTAATTAACTGATGAATACTTACAATGGAATACCAAGAAAAATGCATTGACTTCAGTTTAAACTCCTTTAACATAACATATCTAAAACAAGATAATCTGCAATAAATAAATAAAAGAAATCAAAATTTGGATAGTATTTTAATAAAAAAAAAATAGCAGATAAGGCAGATGTTCACTAACTAGGCAGTGGGTAATCTTTTTGAAGGCAACCAGGACCATATGACACAACTAGTAACAACCAACGGCCTCTGAGAGTTGCGAGTTTCACAAAGTCTACTCCAGAAAGCAAACAGAGACACCCAGAAGCCTGAACCAGTGGGGGCACAAGGAAACAAATCTTTCTAAGCATCTCAGGGCTGATTAAACTCACAGGCCCAGCCCAAACAGAAAAATGAGGGTGACAAAAACCAATGCACACCATTATCTTCTGGCTGTTTCTGACCTTTAATGGCAGGGGATAGAGGGGATGCACATAGTGAAAAGGAGCATACAAACATGAACTTAAGGGAAGCCATGATCATAAATTTAAGTTCCAAGTTGATGCTCATTGTTCCATTTCTTTATAACTTTACACGTATACTTAAGCATGGAAATTACAAGTTAGAATCCACAATATGCAACACATTAAGTAACATAAAATATTTCATTCACTCAGACTATAAATCAAAAGAAAAAGAAGACAACAGGGTACATATTTCTATTTCAGTAAAGAACAATGACTGGTCAGGAGCAGGCATTTAATAAGGTCTCCACACTCTAAAGTGTGAATTTTGGTATCAGGTCAGATGATGTACCTTATACCTTACTGCCTCATATGTTCCATAAACAGCACCTGCACAGAAATCATATATATTACCATATTAGATGGATAGTTGAAGCAAAACAAACTATAGTTTTAACAGTGAACCAAAGATTGAATATATAAGACTGGATTTGTATGAATTGAAACTTTCTTATTAAGATTGTCCACTAGCCAATGTTTCTTTTTTGCATATCAATGAGAAAATCAATGGTCATGGCTAGATATGATGTGCAAAAGCACACACCAAGATAGTTAAAGTTCCATTGTGTAAACTGTACAAGCACACACTTTTAACTTGCATCAAAGAAGTTAAAGCTAGAATTTTGAATATTATGTTTTCCACAACCTTGTTTATGTTCCTAGACCACGTTGCTACCCTCAGCAGGCAGGTCATTGCTACAATAACCCTACAGTTTTTCTATTTAATGTTTACATTGAGTTGTTGGCTACAAACTTACCTATCTCTCTGAAATTTTAAACTTAGAGCATGTTTGTTTAAGATGGAAATATGACCTTTCACATGTACTAAGTTATTCTTCTGGTTTTGGACATGTACTTGTCATGGTAAACTTTTGTTCGTATATCTATTTTTATTGACATGTGTTTGGCTATGAAATCTCCTATTATGATAAAATTGCATTTTAACGTTGTATTTTCATGGGACATATATTGGTTATAAAACCTATGTCGATGTATTTTTAAAGACATGATTGTCATTGGCTAAGCTGGCAACCTAATGTTCTAAAATTTCATAAACAAATAGTTTATTACAATCCAAATAAAAGTAAAAATCCTTTATGTATCCATTAAACAAAAAAAATTATATGTTTAATCTTTGGTAATAAATATAATTGATTTTTCTGTATCAATAATCATCTGAACAATTTCCAGTGTTGCTGAAAAATATTTTCTGCTTGTTTTCCATGTCACATCCAGACAGTAAAATATTTCATTTTATGAGAAAATGTTTTTGCAGGAAAATATTTGACACAAAACAAACAGCCCCTTAAGCTACACTCTAGCTGTTTTATTTCTCTCTGCAATCTTCTTAAATTCAGTGTGGACTTGTTGCTTCTTTATAAATCTTTCCCATACAGTACAATTAACAGACTTCGGTCACCATTCTCTTTAACCAACTCTAGTCCAAGTATAATTTTTCCAATTCCATCAAACAAACACTTCTAGAGACCCTGCTATTTTAGTTACCAACAAAAGTTACCAACGCTATTTTAGTTAAACTTCTCAAGCTTCTAAGTTGAAGAACACGGGAGCCTCTCAATTTAGAATCAAGAAATCCACCACTATTAGGCACCCGGCAATATCATCAAGGGCGTCCCCGTTTTGCAAGCTATTCCGTGACTTCCATTTAATACCTTCTTATAAATAAACCCCATCTGCACATCTCCTGAAATTTCAAGTCTTGATGTATTAGACCCAGTCTTTTCATTAAAATCACGCCCTTTACAGTACTCCTAAAACCAGTCTACATCTAGTGGTGCAGGATTTCTTTCACCAAAGCATTCCAAAGAAAGTGAAAAAATGGCATTCAAAGATCAACTTTTGCACTCACAATCAAGAAACAGTCCCTCGATCACCCTTTCCCAAATCAAGGCGTAATACAATGGAAGCCGTAAATTTATAGGACAATTGGTTTATGGATTTTGTGTGTTTGTATGAGAAGATAATCGGTGGACTTTGGAAATTTAAATAACAACAACTTAGGGAGCATTAAAGAACCACACCCAATAACAAGGCGCGCAGGTATTGATAAAAACTAGAACAAGAAGATGTTTTAGGGTTTATGATGAGAGAGCTTACCCACGGCGCCACCAATAGCACCTCCAACAGCAACGCCGGCAGTTATACGAGCCAGACAACTATCCCTCGCCATTTCGGGATTGCGAGTGTTTTAGTTTATGCAAGAATTTGATTGACCGATGTTTGAAACCTTATCGACGTTTGTCAAGTTTTGTGTAAGCAGTGGTGAGTGACTTGTTTTTTACGGTCTCTTCTGATTGTAATTGCTGTGGCGGTTTGAAATTGTGTTACAAACGCTTTTAATAAAAAAAATTAAAATTTTTTATTATATTTTTATATATACTATAAAAAAATAATTAAAAAAATAAAAAAAATATTATTTTAATATATTTTTAAATAAAAAATATTTTAAAAAATAATTATTATTACATTTTTAAAAACCTCCTAAATAAAGTAAGATCTAAGTTATTTTTGTGGTATGATTTTTATTTTATTTATATGTCTGCTACTTATTTTTATTTTTAGTAATTTGAAGAATTGTTTGAGGCAATTAATTTGCAAAGGGCATTCTTAATCAAGTTTTTTTATACGATTTAAAATAATAAACTCAAAATAATTACTTAATTAACACATGAGTGTCATGTATTGGGTAAACTTAGAAAACAATTTTAAATTCTGGATCACTGAATTAACAATTTATTATATTTTTAAAAACCTCCTAAAACTTTATAACTTTGGGATAAGTATTTATATTTTTAGATCAGAATTATCTTCACTACTTTTGATTAAAAAAAAAAAAAAAAGTTGATGGGCATGGTGTAGTCTTCAATTACCGAGGTAGTTTTTCCTTAACTGAAAATTCTACTTGTTTTATTTTTTTTAAAACAAAAAACAAAAACTTCTCTTTTTGAAGAGAATTTTCAGAACAAAAATTAATTCCGTTGCCGGGAATCGAACCCGGGTCTCCTGGGTGAAAGCCAGATATCCTAACCGCTGGACGACAACGGATTTATTAGTAAGAGCCTACATTTATACAAATATAATACTATTCCAAAGTGAAGTTGAGTTTTGAGCAACAAATTCTCGCATGCACTGCATTTCTTGCCGATTAGTTCGGCTATCTCTGTGATTCAACTTGTAAGTGCGCGAGTGCTCCTCCGATTAGTCGGACATTGGTAAACAATGATCATTACGTAATGGATCAAATATGATGTTAGGAGCATTCTAAAAAGTCGATACACGTTAAAGACGGTTGCTTCAAATCACAACCAATTGCAGGGGAAAGTACCAAGATCGTTAGCCCAAGGCTAGAGTTTCTGGATCTTGGAAGCAATCAGATCAATGGTGTTTTTCTAGATCTGAAGCTTCTCATCTTGAGATCTAACCCGTTTCGTGGCGTAGTAATGGAGGTTGCTTCCTCACAAAACAGAGTTTGAGTTTCAGAA
>Ga0307511_10005859_pt1 | contig 12425 bp, 10 predicted proteins | sample 13_EM_MG_FD_200266 | JGI IMG/M metagenome (GOLD analysis project Ga0307511, IMG submission 200266) | Populus trichocarpa ectomycorrhiza microbial communities from riparian zone in the Pacific Northwest, United States - 13_EM | ecosystem: Host-associated > Plants > Roots > Unclassified | place...
AATGTGGAAGATCCTTGCAGACGAAATCGTTCTGCGAACCGTGCGCAAAAAGTCGTCCACGCATCAGATTGGGCCTTCGACTTTGACGTTGACTTTGACGGAGGACATGATCGAGCTGCTGAAGCGTGTCGCTGTGGAAGGCGTACAAGAGGACGACGATGACACGGCATCTGTGAATACAGGGGACATACCGTCTTCTCCTCCGGTCTTTGGGGCGTTCTCTGGCGGATCATCGTCCAGCGTTGCATCTCCCATACTCTCGAGGAGACAGTCCGAGTACCGGAATATACCTTCAAGAGACTCTGGACTCATGTCCTTGTTGTCCACCTTGGCAGGGTCGTCTCGGACCCAGTCACAAGCGCAGCTGTCGCAAGAGCAAGTGGACACACTTCCTTCCCACCAGCCACAACAACCTCAGCCTCAGCAGGCGCTTGTTACATCATCCCCGTCCCTTTTACCTTCCGAACCAATCCTCACTCGTGCTTCTTGCTCTGTCATCGCACTCGTGACGATCTTCAGCCAGCTGGTTTTTACGCCGTATTCACTCTCACAAAGCAATGTCGATGTCGCATTCTCGGTATTCGACGCGCTCGCTCAGCTCATTGTAAGCGGAAAATGCCCTCGGGCACGGCTGGCCGCCCTGCAGTTCTTGGTACGATTACAGGCAGACCGCGACCATCGTCTGTACTTTGTAGAAGCGCACCACGACGCTGACGGACACATTGCGATGCTGGCCTCGCTGATTGGGCGGGCACCGAACTCTGCCTTTCATGCTCCTAGCCATGCACTTTATCAACGAGACGATGACGAAGATTTTCCTCTCAGAAAACAAAGGAGCCAACAAGAGAGGGACGGAAGGCGGACGTCACGTGGGCGCGGGGTAGGAACTTCACAGAGTACGTCGAGTAGGAGTAGATCTCGCGCTCCAGTGGCTATTTCACCTCCGTACTCCACCACCCATCCCCAAAAATCGATAAGGGACACTCTCTGGTCTATCCCCGAGGTCCTACCATTCACGATGACCGACGCAGATGCGCCTAGCGAAGGTGTGATCACATACGATCCCACCGACGAGTCTACCTGCGTGCTCAAAGTCGACACATATTTTGTGGCATTAATGACCCTGCTGGAAACAGAGAGGAACTGGGAGATTCTTTCCTATGTTTTATGCTATCTCCCTGTTCAATTGGCGAACAAGCACTTCTTTTGCGGCCCAAAATGCCGCGAGCTTATGCCGAAGCTGCTTACAGTGGTCTGTAATGGCGTCACAAAAGGAGAGCTGGGATCGTGCATCGACCGCTGGCCACCTGGCTTGAAAGCGCGCGACGCACATGGCCTCGCATATCGAACACTTTCTGTTTTGATCAACTATCGTCGTTGTTTTGATATATCACTTCGACATTTTCTTGTGGACGTTCTCAGAGAAGGTCTGAATGGTCAACCTTCGACGATCATAGGTTGCCTCCGCGCGCTGACGATATGCGCCTTTGAGTTAACGTCCTCTCTCAAGCGGACGTTCCCCCTACTGCTCGTGAAGCTTTCTCAAATCATGTCTAATCCTGTCATGGCCGTCCACATCCTCAACTTCCTTTCTATCACTGGCTCGATCAGCGAACTCCACGCTAACCTGCGGGAGGACGACTTCAAGATGATATTTGGCGTTGCCCTGCAATACCTCCAGCACCATAACCGCCCCGGCGCCATCCCTACGATCTCATGGGCAATGTCCCAGCATGTTCGCATGATCTCATTTAATGTTGTATACGTGTGGTTCTTGTCAGTCAGGCTTTCAGATCGGCCAAGGCACATTCCGTACATTACTAAACAACTACTACTCGCGAACGAGGGGAGGGAAGAGGTGGACGAGCCGACCGAGGTATGCTTTGATTGGTTGGCGAGATATACTTATGCTAGCGCGGATCCTCGACCTGCTGAATCGGTCCTGAACGAGATTGTCATGAATTTTACCAAAACCTCATCCGATGAGGCACCTTCGGAGCCTGCGATTAGCGAAAAGTCGTGGTTGATGGGCAACGCAGTTGTCACGATCCGCACGCTCAGCAGGCTGGGCTGGATCGAGGTGGTCTCTCGACGGCCGTCGGGGTTCACCAAGTTCTTGTGCAGGCTGGAGAATGTCCCCCTCGTTGGTCCCGGCGATGTGGATCCTGACATGATATCTTTGTCTGCTGGGCTACTGATGGATAGGGAGGAGACCAAACCAACGCGGCCTGATCCCCAAGGTGCCCGGGCTGACAGCGAGAACAAGGCAAGAGGTTTCTCCTATTTCTGCGAACTAGATGTCTTCTGAGCCAGCTCCTTGATGTGCAGGAGATCCGCGACGTGCTTGGATGTGTAGTCCCCGCTGGCGATACCCCCACGCCTGTTCCTGATCCAATCACGGGGTATGTGTGGAGCAAATCAGCCCCGTCGCAGCGACGTAAACATGTCAGGGTTGATCCCTCGTTCTTCGCACTCCAGTTTTCTCCATATCCTGACCCACATCGTTCCCCGACGCATAAACGCATTATCAACGAATCCGCACTTCCTAGCTTGTTTCGGTCTTTGGATCGAACTCCTGTCATCGACACCCACAAAGTGGGGATCATGTATGTTGCTCCTGGTCAGACACACGAGCGGGAAATCCTCCGTAACACTCATGGGTCGCCAGCATACACTCGCTTCCTCGAGGGTATTGGTCGTCTGATCAATCTGCGGGGCCAGGTTGACGTCTACGCGGGCGGTTTGACCCCAGATGAAGACGGAGAGTATGCGTATGCGTGGTGGGACGACATTGCCCAGGTCCTTTACCACACCGCTACGATGATGCCCAACGACCCCAACGACGAGTATTGCGTGAACAAAAAGAGGCACATCGGCAACGACTATGTGAGAATCGTGTGGAACGACTCGGGAAAGCCATATCGGTTCGATACACTGGCGACGCAGTTCCAGTTCGTGAACATCGTCATCGAACCACACTCCCTGGGCGCCATTGCTGCGTTTTCAAACTTCAAGCAGTCGAACCCCAGTGGTTCTGCAGGCTCCGCGCTGGCGTACGAACCCGACATTGAGTACTTTAAAGTGACAGTGCAGCGTGCACCGGGCATGAGAGATTTTACGCCGATCGGATGCTTCAAGCTCATTTCTGCGGAGAAGCTCCCCCTACTTGTCAGGCAGCTTAGCTTGATAGCAGACCAGTTCGCAAGCGTGTTTGAGAAGACGGAGAGGGACGAGATGGAGGTGGAGGTGATTACCAATTGGCGGCAGCGGCTACAGGTCGTGAAGAGATTCATCAAGTCATTGGAGGAGGGACCTAACGAGGACGGCGCCGAGCGGAATGCAGGAGTGGAAGGTGTGATGTCCCAGGAACTTTACCGAAACTTCACGACGGCGTATTGAGCACCGTGACAGTTGCAAGGTCAGTGGGCGTCGAGTGTATGTATTTCACGGCAAAAAGGGCACGCAAGCCGTACACGATCATTGCTTTCATAGGTTTACTTCCGTTCATTCATGTTTCACCGTTAGTGTATTCCATGGCAGCATAACTACTGTTGTTATGTTGGTTATGACGCCCGTAAGGGGCTACAGTGCTGATAGCGCTGATGGACGATGTCTTGTGTAGGCAGTGTAATAGTAATACAACCCATGTTTTGCCGTTAATTGGCCAAGGTCCCTATGGTAGTAGTAACATGAAAAGGTCCATACAAATGCTAGGTAAGATCGATAATATTGTCCTCCGGTACCAGTATTTTCTTCCGTGCCTTGGGAATCGAGGTTCCAGATGTCGTTACAGCCCACTTGCTCGAAGCGGAGAGGGCAGAGGTAGCTCTATTGGCGCTTGCCTTAGCCCGTGCCACAAGCAACGGGGGTAGTGCTTTAGTGTGGTTCGATGTGATATCCGTCATCATCACCGGAGAGTCTTGTTCCGTATTCTCCGCCGAGACCTTGACGGCCTTCGTTAATCCGACTCCAGTATCCTTCCCTCTGCTCCGCGCCGTGCGAATGGGAGCCGGTTTAAACTTCGAAGTTATACGTGGAGGAGGCCCTGGTTCTTTCTCTGGGTCAGAGAGAACGGGAGGTGTTGACATGATCATTGCCATGTCCGCGATCCCACTCGAAAGCTCGTCCATCTCACCATCCGAACCGCTTGAGATGTGGATCACACTGGCTTCTTCAAAAGTCTCCGATATTCCCATGTCGCTCGACTTCGGTAGATGCGGATTATATAGCTTAGGCGGGGAATACTGCATGAGTGTATCCGGTATACCCATGCTTTGCCCACTGTGTGACGACTCTTCCCCAGTGTCAGAGAGTGGGCGCATTTGCGCAAGTTTAGAACCCGACTTCGCGATGGTAGCATTCACTTTGGGAGCGGCCTCACCCATCAGAGTCGGTGCAGTAAAGAAACCAGCTACTGCCGCCTTTGATTTCCCCCCTTTAGTCGGTTCGTTCGCAATTTGGCTTGTGTTGTTTTTCCGAGAAGGGGACATCACAGGGACAGTAACCTGTCTGACCTCAGTAATCTCGATCTCGTCCGAGCTCACATCAACATATGTAGGTGGTTTTCTCGGAGCGGGTGGATTGGTAGAAAAGACAGGGGCACGTTGAGTAGTTGTCTTCACGGGCGAGGGGGGAGGAGAGGATGATTCTTCTTCCTCGTAAAGCATCAGTTTAAGATTCGGCGGATCTTTCGACGCTGTAGCCCTGGAACGTACGACGTCGAGGGGACGGGTTGATACCAGTGGTAAGGGTTTATGATGTGTGAAGTTGTCAAAGGGAGGAAAGGATAATTTGGATCTGTTAGTGGACGGCTTGGATGCGGTCGTAGCGGTGGGAGTGGATGGTTTGATTGTGGAAAAGGAGTCTTTCACGGTCGACTTGCCCTTTGTGGGCCCATTCACTATTCCCCCAGCCATGGCAGACTTTGCCTTCCCTTTCCCCTTGACCTTTGCAAGCATGGAAGAACTCGCATCTGATTCATCCTCCGAGCACGTGCTTGCGAGATTCAAATCAAAATATTCGTAACCTTCGTCTTGCACTTCTGCTTGCTTGCTCGCCTTCCGAGGGCCCTTACCATGCGCGGTGGTGCGTTTTGGCTTGCTTTTTGTGGCTGCGTCGTCCCCGGAACCAATTGCAGTCGCGCAGTTCTTTGAACCAACCTTGCTTGTAGCTGTCCCCTTCGCCCCCTTCGCCCCCTTCTTCGCGTTTTTGAGTGCTCGTTTCTGAGCCTTCTCTTCATACCCATGCACTAATTCCGGTACTACGGCACGGACCATCACAGCGGGCAGCCATAAGCGCAACGATGCAGTAGGGGCAGCCGGAGCAGATCGTGGCCCCTTGACTTTCTTCTTAGTCTTCGCTTGGGCAGCTGTCTCGAGTCTTTCCGGACCCTCTACATCATCAGTAGCTCCCCCATCGCCGTCAAGTTCATCATCACCATTTTCTGCGGAACCCGCATCATCTGATGCAAGCGGGACATCGAGAGGCGGTCTGATACCGCGTACTCCGGACGCAGCGCGATCTACCAGTGTCGTTGGGTTGATGAGCACGCGGAATTCCGGAGTTCGGTCTGTTGAAGGATGCTCGCGAATAGAAAGAACGTCGAGTAGGAGCGGAGAAGTGCTGTCTTTATTGTCATTCGGATTGTCTATGTGGGAGGAAGGACGGGACGCAGATGCAACGAGAGGAAAAGAAGCGAGTGAATATGAAGTAGGAGGGAGAGGGGAAACCTGGTCTGCAGAGCCCTTTTTCGACGTTGATGGGAGTATTTGCGAGAACGCAAGGTTTACAACATTAGCACTGGTCCCTGTGGAATTAGAGATGGAGCGGCCCTTGGGATCGGATGTGTGATCTGACTGGCTAGCATCATCTGTATCGACAACTTTGCGTCGGAGGGCTCTACACACGATCCCTGGCCATAGTACAGTCCTGAAGCGTTTGATAATGACATCCTTGACACCCCACTCGAAATATAATTCACAGAGGGCAGCAATCTGGGCCGGATCTGGATCATTTGACCATAAAACGGGAAGTAGAGGATGGCGTGATCGCTCTGTCTCTGATGTGATGGGAGATACATACGAAAGAAGGACGGGAAGAGAAGGGAATGAGTCAGGTAAAGAGCCTGCGAGAGAGGGTTTCTTCGAGGGTAGAAAGCCACTGCTGTTGGTTTTGAGTTCCACTCTTATCTGGTTTCGCCATTCACTCAGAAAGTCATCCAGTCTTTCTCCCTTGAGGGTGTTGACTGCCTCTACCAAGGACTCGCCAAAGCCCGCACGAGCAAGTCCAGAAGCAAATCCCTTTCCGCAGCCTGGGAGACCAGCAGGGATGTAGTCACCACCGGAGAGAAGGGCAATTAGGATAGCACCGGAGCGAGTAATTTGTACAGAAGCGTGAGTCGATATGGCAGAAGCACGGTAAGTAAGCACGTGATTACCGTCGTCTCGACCCTCCGAGTTTGTTACTGGGCGAGAGCGATTGCCGGAGAGTGTGCTGCTTGGGCTGCGCAGTATTAGTACATAAACATCAAGACGGAAAAGGACACACTTTCGAATGACCATGGTGGCACCGAAGAGAAAATTGTCCGCATCGTCCGAAAGGACGGCATCAATGACACCGATTCTATTAAGATATGCAAGTTCGGCCTCGGCCTCGCCAGGGGCCGTTCTCCACTCGAAACCGAATGCCTGGATGATGTTCTTCATACCCGTCGTGAGCCAGTGTGCACTTCCACCTACGCGCTTTCCGCGCTTGACTGCGGGCCGTTTGGGACCGTCAAAGACGAATAGGGGGAGGAGAGGCGTTTGCAGAAGTCGACAACATCGGAAGAAAAGTGTACGTAGTTCTGGATTTTCACCTTCTCTTCCGTATGCTGCATGAAAGAACCAAATAGACGCGTCTATGCCGATTCGAAATCCACGTCGACCGCCAGGGTTCGCGATATACCCTTCAGTCACTGCCAGTTCTGTCAAAGAGCGCACCTCAGCTGCTGGACGAATAAGCTGTTGATACGGTCGTTCAGTCTTCCCGCTGTCGTTCCTGGAACCGCGCACTTGCCTCCCATAGCCCTGCGACACCCATCGCGACCCACAACCCACAACGAAGAATGAAATTGACTTGGATTTGATCACGTGGCTTGTCATTATTACCGTATCAACGTCGTCACTGTCGACACACAACATGGCGGCGGCGGCGTACCCACCCAACCCTTGCCCAGTTACTGCGGATGCATTTGATTCGCCACTATTTGCTTTGGCCAGCCTGCGTCTGTCGATCATGGCCCCGAGTAGTATCCACGCTATATTTCAATCACAGCAGCCTCATCATTGCGGCAAGGTCCTTTTCTATCCTAGCGTTCCACGTCAGTCACCAGTCAAACGAACCTTTCGGCCACCTTAGATGGGTGTACGCAATATCGTCCTTATCGGAGAAACAGGGGTAGGCAAGTCTTCAATTGTCAACTCCATTGTTGGACGAGATGTTGCTAAACCGTCCAATGATGCCGAAAATCTTATGGCTCGTTGCACAATGTGCTACTCCCTCACATTTAACTCTTCCACCCACATCAAAGTTTGGGAAACACCAGGGTTAGAACAGGGAGGGACCAAACCCGTGGCGGTAGACCCTGCCTTGAAGAATATTCAAGAGCTCCTCGAACACCTGCGCACCTCCGAAGGCGTGCACCTCCTCATTTTATGCACGACAGCTGGAAGGGCAAGGAATAACCTACGCAGGGCATACAATGCCATCTACAAGGAGGACTGCCGGAAAAAAGTTCCTATTGCTCTTGTCATAACCAAGTTAGAGAATCAGTATCCCGACATGCACACGTGGTGGACAGTCAATGGCAGCAACTTGTCACAAACGTACGACCTTAGCTTCCATGCGCATGCGTGCGTGACAACAGTGCCACACAAATACTTCGCCACTTCGACTAAGACGCTCCGGGAACTCGTGTTACATGATATGTCGGCGATGGCGCCTCATCATGATATTTGTCTTGTAAGTTGCTTTCTTCACGAATCTGAGTCGAGACCCCTGGGTACGACTTTGCAAAGACCACAGAAGACGTACCACGACCCAAATGCAACGTGATAAGCACCTGGTCTCGCAAATCTGGTTTCACCACCTGTAAACGGACACAAGATGACGCATTTATAATGTGCGTCAGTCCATCGTTTCCCATAGGATCCACATCTCACTCGTACTTCTCACGAATCTAGTGTAATTGGTCCAACAGGATCCGGAAAGAGCACAGTAAGACCTGTTCCGATGCGTTAAGTTCGTTCCTTGACTATGCCCTCGTCAAGTTTATCAGCAAGCTCTCGGGAGATCAGGTAGTCATCAGCAATAATTTGAAGCCATGCACACAGCATGTTCAAGCCTTTGCTCACATGAGTGAAACGAAGCATATTGCCGTCCTGGACGTTCCTGGGTTCACAGAATCGTTATTGGGCAATACGAGGATCTTGAGCGAGATCACGAACTGGGTGAAGCTATCGTAAGTCGACCCTTTTTACATTATCGTACCCATCATCACTGCTCGGCCCTTCTCACTACTGCATAGATATGAAGGAAAGCCACCCCTCGTGGGTATTCTGTACCTCCATCCAATCACACAGGAGTGCACAAACAGCACCCCATTTCTCAGCAAATGCAAATTGACTACTATGACATGTGGAGGAAACGACATGCCAAAGGTTATCCTCGTTACCACGATGTGGGATACACTACCATGCGGTAAAGATGATGTGGATGCTAAGGCGATATCAGAGAAACTCGAAGAAGTATGGGACCCGATAGTTGCAAAAGTGGTTCAATATGATAATACGCATGAATCTGCTGAGGAGATCGTCCAACAACTGTTGTCTGGGAACGGAAAGTGACGGTACGTCACCTGTCCACAGTGGTGAAAGCATTGTAGGAGAGTAAGAAGGGGGATGTATACCCTGGTGCTGGATGGAAGCTGGGTGAGGTGCGACGCTAAACGGAAGAGCGCGGGGTGCTTGCGGCAGGTTGGGAAGAGATGCACCTGGGGGGAGGAATCGGAGAGTCCATTCCAAGATGCAATGGCATAGCAGGAACAGTACTTTATTGGCTGTGTCACTTGATAGTGCTCGCTCCAAACTAGTATATTCGAAAGTCCTGCTCTCGAGTGCGGATGGGTAACAAACCATACAAACAAAGTTGATAATAATAACGTGTAACCAGGCCAATGACGTCTTCGCGGCCAACTAACCACCTGCTTTTCCCAGAAGGGCGTACCCGTTCCCCTGCGGCCCATGAAGCTGTGGGAATATGGCATTAAACTCAGAAGCACGTGGAAAACATTGTAAAAAGCACACCTTGCTGTAGCATCGCCCACATAACGGCTCACCGTCCTTTTCGTTTAGCCGCTTGGAGTCTAGGAATGCGTTGCAAGATGTACAACGCAGGCATCCCCTATGCCACACCTTCCCAATTGCCTTGATCTACGACAGAAATATAATTTCGAGGCAGTGTACACAGGAAGTCCACCAACCTGCTCAGCGAAGTAGACATTCTTTCCGCATCGGGGGCACGCAGGAGTAGCACCCCCTAAGCCCCACGACTTTCCAGGGCTGGTACCAACGCCGCCCAGCGCCATTCCATACCGAGTCCCTGTAGACGTCTGTTTCAAAGGACTCAAATTACCTGGCATCGTCAGCCCGTTCGAATTTAGCTTAAGGGGTGACGCAGGGCGTTCCAGTGGCAAGACATTGTTCAATTCACCGGGAATGCTGGGTGCACCGGAGGTAGACTTGGAAGATCCAACGGGAACGGTGGGCGGAAATTGGAAATCACCTCCGCGCTCCGTGCGTGCCATATTTGCTTCCAAAATTACGGAACTAGGTTCCACACCCTCATCAATATCCACAGCGGCTTCCTGAGACCTTTCCTCCGTTTCGGAACCTATCGATTCCGGAGGCGGAGTGGGTGGTCGGCCAAAGCGTGCAGGAAGCATAGAGTTGGCACGCAAAAGGGGTGTCGAGCCACCAGTACCAGTGAATTGAGCCCGAACGGGGGAACGCGAAGCTAAATCGGCTGAACCATACGCCCTATTATGTGTGAAAGGAGTTGGAAGTGGGGTTCGCACTGGGGTTGCCGAACCAGTAGGTGTATTGACGGGCGATTCGTCAGCGGAACCGAGTGATGATGTCGGGAAGGGTGGGGGAGATGCGTCGTCTCTGTGAGGAAGGTTTGCGTGTCGCAAGTCACGGGTACCAAAGGTTCGGATGTGACAAGTTTTGCTGCAGCCGAACGATACGAGAGTAAGTACACTGGAAGTGTTGGTTGCAAGAGCAGTGCTTACCAGTATGGCTGTCACGATTTGTCACGATGAGACGGATACAAGGGTCGGTGAACAGGACGCACCAGCTGGTCATGTTCCAGTAGGGTCAAAGAATCCAGACGCTTGTTACAGGTGGTACATGCTAAACAGGGCTGTTCACAGAAAATTCTGTAGCTTGATGTCATCGCTGAGTGGAATAGTGGACTTACCTTGTGATACAACTGATGGAAGCGGCGTTGGTAAATTGATAAATGAGCCTGTCTGGCAGACAGTCCATGATGAAATTTAGGTCGAGTGCCTCACCTTGCGGCCTGGACCCATCACCTGGTTCAAAGCATCATTTTCGAATTGATTACACGATGGACGTCGAAAACACCTGCCTGCTCGGCAGCATAGACGGATTTGCTACATCTGGGACATATGGGCGTTCCTCCGAAAGGATGCATGGACGTAATCGCGTGTATATCCTGCTAGTAATGATCGCGACGGTCGATAGCTGCCAGAAGGCGGTTTACAAGTCGACACGTACAAAAACTGGGTAGATCTGGCAATCCAAAGTAAGACAGTTTATGTAGATCGACCTGAGCCCTTCGGTTGATTGGCGCAAGGGGTGCAACGGCTGACTTGAGTGTTCACAGCAACACTAGTTGTGCCAAACAAGGGCATCACTCTGAATTCTTCACAGCCATTTCAAGTTCATACAATGATTCTATGAAGGGCAGCAAGTTGCAAATATGTTCTTGCGTGGTCTTTGTCAGGGACGCCCTCAATGGTCAACTCAGCAAATGACCTTGAAGGTTCTTTGATGATGGCCAACCACCTTCGAACCTTCCGCGCGCAGTTGGCAATGGACATTGCGATCAGAACTCGTGCAGTTGGCCAACGGCGTGTTCTCAGGACGACCTACTTCGCTGTCAGCCAAGCCTCGAAGTTCGAACTTGAAAATGATCTGTTCGCAGTCTCAGTGAATAGAATACATAGCAAAGAGGCATCTTGGCATGGTTGTATCGGAGATCGAAAATGCGACAGGCAGTCGCCGGATAGTTTTTTTCCAGTGCAACGATCACTAAACCACATCTACTCAGTTTCCCCTCCGTATTATATCCATCATCTCCTCATCTCATCTACTTCCTCTCTGTTAGACAAAACATAGATCGCACTTGTATCCCTCACAATGTCTGACGACGAGTCTCATCACCAGACCTTTGAGCAGGTCAGGATCATAGTATCACTCCTTCGATCATTGCTGATACAGATCTGTGGTCGATTCAACTTTACAGGCGAGTGCCGGCGCCTCGCTAACCTATCCTACGCAATGCTCTGCTCTCCGCAAAAACGGACATGTTGTCATCAAGGGTGCGTCCTTGTTCGGCTCCGGAGGTGTGTTCGTGCTTATCATAACCAATAGGCCGTCCTTGCAAAATCGTTGAGATGTCGACGTCCAAGACCGGAAAACACGGCCACGCCAAGGTTCACCTCGTCGCCATCGATGTATGTGCTCTTGCCCTACACCCGGATGCTCTCTTGACGTTGTATTGGTTTTAATTTATCAGATCTTCACTGGCAAAAAACTGGTAATAGATCACTGGAGATCATTCATTTAGCGTATGCTGATTTTATCACTTACAATCAAAAGGAAGATATCTGTCCTTCTACTCACAACATGGACGTCCCTAATGTCCTCCGCACCGAGTATCAAGTTGTACGCACAATCCGGTCGATTCATTTCACTAGCTAATCTGCAGTAGGTAAACATTGACGAGGGGTACTTGAACCTCATGACTGGGGATGGTACCCCCAAGGACGACGTGAAGGTTCCTGAGGGTGACATTGGCAAGCAGATTCAAGAGGATTTCGAATTGGGCAAGGATTTGCTTGTCACAATTGTCAAAGCTATGAATGAAGAGCAGGCAATTTCGTTCAAGGAAGCGCCCAAAGGTAACTAAAAGTATGTGTCGCGATAGTCACCACTGCTTTAGTGCTAAGCATGATGCACTTTGTTCTGCTTCTTGCACAATTCACAGGTCATGTATCTTCTCATTTCCCTCTTCGTGACCTACCATTTCATGTTGACCTATCTACTCCGTCGTTGGGGTACCACACTCGTGTCATTTAT
>Ga0307511_10005860_pt1 | contig 12424 bp, 7 predicted proteins | sample 13_EM_MG_FD_200266 | JGI IMG/M metagenome (GOLD analysis project Ga0307511, IMG submission 200266) | Populus trichocarpa ectomycorrhiza microbial communities from riparian zone in the Pacific Northwest, United States - 13_EM | ecosystem: Host-associated > Plants > Roots > Unclassified | place...
ATGTACATGAATCCTTATATATACAAGTCCATATTCACTCCTAAATCACTTTCGAATGTCAATCTCTCTATCAAGTGATAGTGGAGCCAATGGTACGATAAGTGTTTGCGAAGTCAGTGGCCTAATATTGGTTAGAGCAAGTATAAAGATAATATAGATTGACTCTTATGCTTGTTGCCCCCATCCCTCATAATAGACTAAAAAGCTAGTTGGATTCTTAGATAAAGAGCTACAAATAATTTGTATAGTAATAAGACGCCGCTTCAAAGTTAGGAGCATAATGTAAAAGGTGTGATCTCTTTATAAACCAAGCTTTTAGAAGAATGGAGAGCTCTCAATATTATTACGGTACTTGTATTGTGACTGTCAAACTTGGAACATTAAAGATGTTTTTGTTGGAGAAAGAGTGTTCAAAAAGGATGAAACTTATATGAGAAGGGAAGATTGTTGAAATACATGCATATGTTATGAAAACTATTGCACATTGTTTAAGAATAAGGAAAATGCACGCTTATACATAAGAATGGATCCATAACCAAGAGTCTAGACTTTTGAATTAAGTATAATGCTCATTTATATATGTAATCCATTGTATGTAATGGTCTAAGTGACTCCTTAATGTAAATATTTTCCTAACAAGTGGACTTATTAGCCCTATGGGTTCATAATTATTATGGTTATGGTGTTGAAGATAACAAATATTAATGGTACTAATTTGTGCTCTAGTATTTATGTTTTATAGATATATTAAGAAGAAAATAAGATTGGATTGAGCATTCATTTGAAGACATTTTTATCCAAGATACAAAAAAGAACTTGAAGAGTTTTATTGGAAGATACATATTCAAGTTAAAATATTTAAAGAGTCTTTGAAGTTTAATGATTTGTATATATTTATTGAGAATACAAAAGAACTTAAAGTGGATGATGATAATGGAAACCAAGTCTTCAAGATAAAACAACTTAGGTATGCTATTTTGATATATTGTTTAAACTTTTTATGATATATTTAAAATTTAGCTTTAAATAGTTGCATCAAACATAATACACGTGCATATCATATATCATTTAGTTAGCAATAAGTAGAATAATGTTTATAAGTTTAGTTGAAAAGTGGTCATTATCCCTTGCTTAAACACATGTTCTATTTTGCTTAATCAATCACTTCAAATCTATAATTGAATATTTTTTATAACTATCAATGTTTTTTTTAGAAAAAAAATTATAGTTTTTTGTCGAGTGTCTCACTTATGCTTTATATATTACAAAATTTCTTAATTTACGAGACAATGACTAACGTCTTTGGTGGGCACATATGCAAGCATTTCTTTTCTATATTTTCAATCTTTCTCTTATAAGTTGTTGATTTTATGCTAATCAATTTTTAGGTTCTTGTTATTTCTTTCTAATAGTTAGTTTCATAAACTAGCTTTTTTTTCTTTTTTGTCTATTTGGTTAACTAGTTAGAAGTCTTGATAAAGATATACAAAAAGATCGAAACATTTAGTTTTTGAGGCTTTTTTCTTATTCATGTGTGCTCCTTGTTTTTTTTATGTAACAATTCATTCATTCTTCACAAATAATCTTGATTATTCTTATTTTCTCAATTATTTATAACTCAATCATTCTTTTATGGAGAAACTAAACTTTCATTAAGAGATCAATGTTTTGAGCGAGCTTTAAAGGTTTAGATTTTTTCTTTCTTTCAATGTTCTTATTCTTTTGTTTTTTTTTTCTTACACCATTCATTGAGAATATTTAAAGCCAAATCCGTACATCACAAAAGCTTGTGCCTTTCATTTATAAATCTACTTATTTAGTGAGTTTATGAGATAAACTTTAAGTGAATAAATTGTGAAAATGTGATCAAGGCTTCAACCATTTGAGATTTAGGAAGTGGGATTTTGAGAGCTTGTGAGCATAAGAGTTATTATCTTCAACTAGTGAAAAGAATTGCTATATGTAAAAAGATGAGGTCTCATTCTTAAAGAAGGCTATCATGGTTAAATAAAATATCTAAGTCTATGACTTGAGGAATGGAGTGCATGTTAGAGTGGAACCACTATAAATCAAGATGTTTTTATTTCTATTACTTATTTCTTTATTTTAATTTATATTTGTGATATGTATGGTTTATTAAGTGGTTATTTGCATTGGCCATTAAAGTAGTTTAGGGTTTCAAACTAAAAGGAAAAAAATATTTATAATCAATCACCTAATTCATCATTTCTCTTAGGTACTTGGGAATTACAATGACAAACATTATAATTGGATTTTTTTAATCAAAATTAACCATTGACAATAGATTTAAAAGGTTTCTTTTTTAAATTAACATAGAATTAACTTAAATAATTTATTAATTTTTTATTACTACCAGTTAAAGGAAAACCTAAGTTTAGTTAAGAGAATGACCTAATTCAATTCTAAGAATTGTTTAGGGACTACTACTATTTTGTACTTAGACCATTCAAAGAGGTTTGCACATTTTATCATAGATTTCAACCTCCATCAACCTTGTCAAAGATAATGTAAAAGATGAAACAAAATAAAATGATTAAATCTTAGAACTTGTCTCCCATGCATCTAGATAAAAGGAATGTTCGATTGACTCTACTTAAGTTTTTTTTAAATTTGATTGAGCTAACCAACCATAACTTATATAGTTTTATTGACTACCATAATATTATTATAATAAGTCATGTTGATTGTATTTCCCATCTCTAGATAAATAGCTTTAAATCAACATTAAATATGTTTAAATTTTGATAAAACAACATATCTTCATAAAGATCCACTAATATCTAATTAGAGTATAAACAAACTTGTTTTGAATTTTTGAAAATGAAATCAAGCCCCAAAAAGGGATGACTAAGAGGTTGAATTAGAAGCATAGAAATGGTAACATACACACTAAAAGTTGGTAGAGGTAATGATGTTAGGAAAGGTGGAAGTATTATGAGAACATCATAATTCTATCCGAGTGTAATTCTTTGTTGATAAGAGAAACTAAAGTGATAAAGAACCATCATGTGACATATCTGATAGAGGTTGCTCCATTGGCTTTTTTTTATCTATGGATTGTTTTCATATTTTTCTTAGCCTAGGGAATGACCTCTATTAGTTGCGTGGAGTAATTGGTCATCATTCATTATAACCATGTTTTTTCTAGTTTAGTTTTTTTTTTTTCATGTAACTAATCTAATATTGTTTAAACAATTAGTCTTACTAGGCATGTATCAATCTATTGGTTAGTCAATTGTTAATCCGTTAACAGATGGTTGTCAATATATTGATTAATCACTGATTCTTCGATCAATATGTTATATATTATTCATATTTTTGTTTTAACTAGGAGAAAATATAGTTAGGAATTTAATCCCTAGCTAAAGGAGATGACAACCTTGCAAATCAAGCAAAATGTGAAATTCTTAACTTATTTAATAGGCCTGGAGAGGAAAAAAAATAATGCCAAGAAACTATAAAATAAGTGAAAATAATAAAGAAAAAAAAGCAATAAAGATAGATAAAAGCCTATTAAGGAAAGATGCGAAAAATGATGTACCTTCTAATGAAAGAAAAGAAAGCAATAAATTGCATCATTCTCAACCACTGGATTGTTTATTTATATTGTTACATGAATAAAATTGCATATAAACTTAAAATCATAATCCTATACAAACCATTTATATGAATTCTGGTATAACTTATAGTTCTTATTTACAAGTTTCGTTCTAAATAATTATAAGTGTTCTTGATACACTGCAACATCCATCGATTAATCTACTAAAAACTTTTGTTCTATATAGAACTTGACTGATTAAGTAAATCTTAATCTCCTTGATTGATGGCCAGTCTTGGCTAGCTTGATTGATCAATGTGTTCTTGTTTCTATATAAACATTTCTTTACATAACCCATGAAGTAAAAGCCAATTGTTCCACCACAGTGAATTGAACCCAAAACCAACAACTCAAGGGGCTTAGGTTATCAAAAAATTAACCTTTCCTTCTCCTTTTATTTTCCCTCTCCTATTATTTGAGATTTTCTTTTTTGTACCGTACATTTCTTAAACATAACAACTATATTTAAGAAATTTAACTCTTTATTTTCTTATCTTATGTTTTCATAATTAATAGCTTTAAATTATTTGATTTATTTTAATGTATAAGTAATTGGGTTTTAAATAAATACTACACAATAAAAATATTAAAATAACACTTTTAAGATTCTCAAAATCCATACTTCTTAGCCCTCCTCTCTCTCCTCTAAACAACCTCTCCTTAAAATATTCATATTTTTGGGTTGTCGCTAATAAAAACTATACATGCTGCAATCCCTCTCTTCTCTTAATTGTTTTCTTTTATTTTTAATAATCTCATATTTAATTACTAGATTTTATATCTTCAATAATCCAAATAACTATGAATTTAAATTTGATTGATTTAAAATTCATTTAATTTTTTATCCTAAATCATCATGTTTTTAATAGAGAAAATTGAAAAATCAATTAAATCAAGAAAACCAGAAAAAAATAACCAAAAAAACCAAACAAGCTATTAGACCGAATAGGCATTTGAAAACCATGAATCAACTAGAGAAACGATTGGCAATTACAGAAAAATCAATTAAATCAAGAAAATCAGAAAAAAATAACCGAAAAAACCAAACAAGCTATTAGACCGAAGAGGCATTTGAAAACCATGAATCAACTAGAGAAACGATTGGCAATTACAAACTAGTTTTTCACCAGCTACTGCAAGACGAGAATATTTAGCTGCCATTGAGAAACCTACTGTGGAGCAGTATAGGATATGAAAAGGTTACATGACTAGGTCAAATCTAACTGGTTTCGCTACCTTCCTATTCGTAGCTGGGAAGACCGAGTGTCGCATCTAACAAAATTCACCCAGTCCCTACATATCATACTACTTTCTATAAGTAATCAAGCACATTTATACATCCAGACCACAAGCCTTGCTCTCTAAAATCTCGATTTACGCTTGCGACCAAACGATCGCTTCCGAGATGTTTTGGTCCCATTAACCCCTCTTGGATGTTTCACATCACCATTACTCCAAGAATCAGAATTGAAAGCTTTAATGTTGGTTACTAAAGCATGGTTTGCAACCTCGGTTTTTGGCTCTAAAATGACCTTTCTTTCGATCAGTGCATTCTGACCACAGCACAAATCTTGAATTGCCCTCTCCTTCAGATTTTGTATGGCCGACTCCTTGTCAAGGTTAAAGCAGTCACTTGAAACCTGCACAGAGAGGGGACAGAATTTCCTTACACCCCTGTTCATTTGCAAAGCAAGAGTGGTATAAACTTCCAATAAACAGCTCTCACATACTTCATTAAGCTTCTTACCTTAAAATTGACAGGGACATTAATTTGGATGGAGGGACAACCACATCCATCACTGAAGTTGAGTTTCAAGAGGATTTCAAATGCTTCTGCTGGTGCAGTCCTCCTGATGTATATATAAACCAGAAGAATTGTGAGGGCAAGAAGGTTGAGTAACACTTGTGGGCCAACAATTCAACCTATTTATATGCAACAGAAGCATGGCCAACAAATTGCATCTTTGCAGAAAATAAAGTATACAGCTCAACAAAATGTTCTCACGATAAGTTCTCAATTTTTTGAGCAGTATGCTTTACATACAGGATGGGATTAGACCAACCTTTTTAGGTTAAATGGCTGGTCATGTAGCACAGCCGCTTTGTATTTTTGAGCATCTGTGAAGGACACCTAAAATGCAAGTAAAACAGGAGGATTAGAAGCAGCATAGTAGTTTGGTAACAAAATAAGAAATTGCCTCGTCCAAAGATGGATCAGACCAAAGTAGTGTAACTTGGCACAAGAAGTAACTATGTAATAATGTAATGTAAATTAAATCAAAGTTAGTCAGTTTGCTAGCAACTAGCAGACAAACCCTGGTCATGGAATGGATACCACAACTATAAATAAAATAGTGGGACTTCTTGAAAACAAAATGCCCCTGTTAACTTTTAATAAAAGCAGGAACAACTAAAGGAGACTAATTAAATCCTGATCATTGCATCATATAAATTTTATATTTTTAAGTGAAAAGTGCTGAAGTTTCTTGCTTTCTTTTTTTCTTTCCTTCCTTCTTTGTGTTTTTTTTTTGGTAACTAAAAGTTCTCTCCAACATGCATTGCGTCTGCCACTTTAACACAGTAACCTTAAACAATCAGCTATCCAAGGCCATCGCAGCCCAACTTTTAGAAAAAGAACACTGCAACATACAAAAGCAAAGCATGATTAAAGGCATCAAGCAGAATGGCTCTCTGAAAAAAATTCACCTCAATGGACTCGATGAATGGCAACGGTGCTTTCAGTGCATGTATACTTGCCACCCGGAGGTTCCAGTTCACATATCTTTCATCTATCAAATGCCACACCACATAAGAAATCTATAAACCATAGCGTCAAATAGTTGCCAAATGCTACAAATGAATTTCCAGTAGATGTCTCATATGAGGCCACTAGCGATAAGACTGATGTCTTTCAAAACAATAGTGAGACAAACTTCATTCTCATGTAGTAAACACATTCAACAGAAATTAAAAAAGAGAAATAGAAAACCTAAATTTAGTCTTTTAGAAAAGATATCAAGCCCAGACTATATGGAAGCAAAAATTTATTCTAGAGCCTATGGAAAGAATAAGATTGCCAGGCCCAAAACATCAGGGTTTGTTGCTTGAAGGATTGCTAACATTTAGGATAGTCCAATAGATGGATGATAGCAGTACATTAAATGCATGTTTCACAGGCATGACATGACATTTAAATGTAGTTCTCTGTGCATCAGCAGAAGATTACCTAAACTCAATGACTGAGTTATGATAACTTGAAGAAGATCAATCCTGACATATGGAGCAATCCTCAAATTGAGCAAGTTCATGACCCCTGCAATAACCTGTTCTGGATCAAATCATTAAATTGGAATAGCAAATAACACAGTTTTTCAGGATCTATATGACAATGAGAAATTCTGATCTACAATCTACACATACTTTATGCACACGTGTTAAAGGCTAATAAATTTTAAAAATTACATAACAGAAAAAAAGAAAGAATAGGAAAGTAGATACCCATTACCCTCTATATGCCAGCTTGTACAACAACTGGTCCATGTAAAGTTAATCTCAAAAGAAAAAAAAAGGGGGGGGGGGGGCAAATCACAGGAAGGATCACTTTTGTACTTGTAAGCAGAAATATCGGTACCTTGTCTACAAATCCATGGATCACCAAACTTGCCTTCTTATCCTTCGGAGTTTTCTGTATAGCGGGTAAGAAAAAAGTATGTGAAGTCATATATATAACATGCAAACCTTACTATAATAAATTACAGTTTTGTTTTACTGTTATTCTTTGACATTGTGGTCATGTCAACCCAATAGTGATAGTCCCCTCAATGAATTATGCATGCTTTTCATAAATCTTTGATAAAGTAAAATATTCTATGCGTGTTTATGACTTTGTGTCTGCGTTTTCTGATTAAAGAAAGAGATACTATCTTTTCATCACAAAGTACAGTTAATTCCCTCATGAATTCATCATCTACCGTAAAGATGTTCATACCCACGAGGGAACCTGTGTCTTAAGAGTTGGAGTTCAAGAGCAGAGCTATAGAAACAAGGAAATATGGTAATTTCAATATGATTCCAAAATTAACACCAGAGTAAATCAGCACAAAAATAATTCAAGTAAAAGAGAACATGTCAATTGACCCAGCAATACGATTTCCACGAGGGAACCCATGTCTTAAGAGTCGGAGTTCAAGAGCAGAGCTATAGAAACAAGGAAATATGGTAATTTCAATATGATTCCAAAATTAACACTAGAGTAAACCAGTACAAAAATAATTCAAGCAAAATAGAACATGTCAATTGACCCAGCAATACGATTTCCATCCGCAAAGCCAAGATAAAAATAATAAAGCAACAATCAGATTTTTTCGTGGAAGTTCTCCAAATCCAAACCTGAAATCATTGCTTTGATTGCATTTCATAATTGTGATTGCAGGGTCCTGCAATCACAATTCCTACTTGAAGAGAAATCCTTTTAATGATGCCTTGGTGAATTCAAGCAGAAACCATTTCCTCGTCACAATTTCCTTTCCTTCTTGGTAGTTTGATTTTTGCAAAGGTGGTTCTGTTTTATGCTATCCTAATCCTATATATCTAGATTTTTATTTCATTTTCTATCAAAAGTATATGAAAAAGAAAAGCTACTGCAATTCCTATGCCACCCGAACGCTCAAGATCTCAGGCACAACAAAATATCTGCTGTTAGTACAACACTGACCACACTGTTCTCTCAGAGGCTTTTAGCTGGAGCAATATTTAGGACTGCCAAATTTTCAAAGCATCACCAACAAATTATTAGGAAATGGAGAATCTACTTATTTCAGTCACCTACTATAAGTTAGTGTTTTGCTACATTTATGAGTATTTAACACAAGTGATTGCTAACTGAAAGGAAAGAGGAAAGCAAACAATTAGAAATAAAGAGGATTCAAATCGAAATGACACCAGTCATCCTTAAACAGATCAAAATTTACTGCTCATAAGTGGTAAGAACCCTTTTCCAATTTTATTACAAAAATCTGGTTCCCTCTCATGTTAGCAAAACTAGTGCTTTGGGAACAAATATTTTAGGGCAACCTATAAAGATCCATCCATAATAAGCGGGTGATATAATACATGATTCCACCCACGTATCAGTTTACTATGTAATCTCAATCAACTTGCAGTTACAAACACATACATCCTTAGAAAGAAACTGTGAAAATACCTGAAGATTCACAATTATAATCTTTCCCCCACCTCGGAGACATTTTAAAGGCAGATTGCATGCAGGAGTGATTTGCAAACTGCACAGGGTAAATCATGTTGGTAATGAGATGTATTAAAAAAAAACATTCAGGAATATGTAATCCAATTGGAAAAAGTACTGAGCAACAACTGGTAGTAGGTTTAAGTTTCATAAGTTACTCACATCACACATGCCAGCATTAAAATTTAACACTTTTATTAGATGCATGTGTGTCAACTGGATCCTATGTATTCCTTTTCCTCTGATACATGACTGTGCTTAAACATTTATTGGGATTGTTATAATTATTTTGTTAAAAGTGTCGTTTTCGGTATCTTTACTTTATTTATGACACTTTAAGAAACCTAAGGCTTGAAATCCATCTGAAAGCTGAGATTGTAATATGGACACAAAGGATAGTAAATTTCTTTTTCATGGGGTACAAAGCAATACGCAATACCTTCTTACTTGCGTAGATGGCTTTGTCTACTTAGAATGTTTTACACTCAATTTTTTAGTTTTGTTAAAATCTTGAAGCAGCATAGAGAGTAGGGAGATGAGAAAGATAGGGGGAGAGAGAGAGAGAACAGCTTGATAGGAGGTTGCAGGAATGCAAGGATATTGTTTGTAACTTAGGAGCAGCCAATTCAATCATGCATTTCCACAGAATCAATGTAATATTGAGAAGCAATCTAGCATGCTTTGGTAATTCGAGAAATCTACATGAATTTCCAACGAAGAAGCTACCTGCTTTTTTCTTTTTTTATCAATGGGTATGACGGTAGAGAATATATGCCAAGGTATGCTAGTTTAGATTTTGAAAGAATTTAATGTGCATTTTCTTTCTTTTTTTCAAGTGTATATCCAAAGCAGCTGGCTAGGCCTGTTGTGTGATTCATTAAAGTGGTTTATTATGTTGAGAAAATAGCACACCATTAACGAATAGAATGAAAATTAGAAACAAAGGTACATTACTGTAAACTAGCAAATCTCTCGTTACCTTGTCCCCAAACATAATACAACATCAGCCATCCTGCAGTGTTTCTCAGCTGGAAGCATCTCCTTTGTGGGCAATGCATCCTGCACATGCACATTGGTGCATGCACACACAGATTCTCAGCAGCATGTGCTTTCAATTGAATTGTAGTTATCGTTCAAAAATTAAGTTGTAGAAAAAAAATGTGGAAACAAAGGCATCAGATTAAATTTATCCAACTTTTATTCCCGGGGCTATTTAAAGCCTAATTAAAGCACTGAATTCAATCAAAAAGTCAGTGATCATCTTTGTGAATTAGCAGGATTTGTAACCTTGTCTATCTATCTGAATACCATAGAACAGTGTCTTTCAATTTTCACAAGATGCATGTGCCATGCCTCATCTCAAACAAATTGATCTAGAGTCAACCTTAACCCATCCATTCAAGACAATCTTTCAACTGCAGCAGAAACTTTCTACATGATATTTCACATCACCTGAGCATCTAATCCAGTGCCTTTTGAATTACACTTCACCATCCACTAACCAACTTGTTTAAAATGCCATTACAAACAAATGGATTAGTTTGAGAAGGTAAGATATCATTTTTTTATTTGATGGTCAGGTGGTATCCTCGGCCAACTTGTGCACCCCAAAACTAACTCTACCTTCCAGGTGAGGTCAAAAGGCATCTATCTACCCCGGGACTAAGGGATTCATGACAAAACAGATTCTCACATCCTGGACTCAGAATTGAACCCTGACTGATGAGGGGAGTTTACCCACTTTCCAACTTGGCCAACCCTCAAGGTTGAGGATAAGATATCAAGAATCTATATATATATATATATATATATTTTTTTTTTTTTTTTCTTGAGCCTTAACTAATAGCAACCCAGAAAATAAACAAAATATACCTCCCAGTCAAGAACTGTATCTTTTAGCTTTGCTCCACATTTGACATCAGAGCAGCGTCTTGATGTCTCCTTCAACCCAATAGTTTCAACCTCAAAATCCCGAAAATACCTTCACAGTTTTGACAACAACAATAAACTTAGATTTGGAAAGCAATTTCTAAATGGAAATGATAATTGTACAAACAAAAACTATTATATAACCACACTAATCAGTGTTGATACTTGAAATGCAAACAATTGAAAGGAAAAAAAGTAAAAAGAGATACATATTACAATATTAAAAGAACAGGAGTGGCTTTAGGAATGAATCTTACTCAACACCACATGAAGGGCAAACTTCCATGAAGGAATTCCCATGTAATTCAGCAAGTTTCTCCCTTGGTATTCCAGACCGAAGATGGAGGCCATCGACATTCTGGCATATGAATATAATAAGTGATCCAAATCAGTATCTGGAAAGCAAGCAGATTAGTTTATATGGTAAAATAACCAGAGGCCTCTTTGAGAGATAAATGTCAAAATGATGCAAAAAACATATAGATTTTAGCATCATTCTGTTGAGGAAAGCATTATTGCAAAAGGAATCATGGGTGTCATTGAGGTTCCGAGTAATCTAGAAAGCATAAATGATAGCAGTATGAACAGTTACATTTCCAATGTACCAAGTTACTGAGGGACTGTTGAAAAGTGATTGTGGACCTCAAATGTCTAATTTTGTTGACCCGACAACAAGAAAATTACTTGAATCAAAGGATAGTATCTCTCTCACACCCATCTCAGAAAAAGCAACCCCCCCTCACCAACAAAATAATAATAAATAAATAAAACACACACACATCCAAGGCACCTACACAAACTGCACTTGATGACTTGCATCATCCTATTCTAGAAGCAGGCTTTATATGGAAGCTAACACATTCGCCATGGGTAGAAAGTATATGGCACATTGCTAAAGAAGAATGAGTCACTAAAGCCGTACCTGGCTAATAATAAACTTTAAAATGCCAGCCTTCTCCAGCTCAACCAAAGCCATGTGTGTCATGCTTGGCATTGCTCGATGAAATGGTAGCGATGCTTCAGGTAATGGTTTTCCCTCGCGCTGCATTCAGTTGATGAGAATCAAAGAAATAACCCAATAAAACTTATAGATAATCATAAAACTCAGCTTGTTTACTTCTGAGCTAAGCTTCCAGAAAGATGAAATTTTTAATAGATAAATAAACCATTAATGAAAGAAAAAGGAAAAGGAACAAGATTGCTGGTAGTCCAATAAGATTTTAACATCCAAACTATGAATTTTCCTATAACTTGATCATACTACAATGAACCTCACAGGATGGCATGACGGTCCTTGCTCATGCACACACAAACTCATGTTAGTGCCTTTCTTGTTTGTCTAAGGCAGCTTTGGATGACTGCGAGCCTTCCAGCGGCAACTAGATTGCCTTCTAACTACCTTTTTAAGTCTTGGAGGTACTGAAGCTTCACAAAAGTGCTTAGAGCTTAGATTTTCTTCTAATTTCTTTAGTCATCATTGAAGGGAAAACTTTTCCTTTCTTTGTTTTTTTTTTTTTAAAAAAAAGCTGACCGGAGCCCTGCCATCTCTTTCATACTCCCTGTTGTCAGAACTCAATACTAAAGTAATTTCCTAGCACATAGTGAAACATTGTTGGATTAGTTCTCACCCC
>Ga0307511_10005861_pt1 | contig 12423 bp, 6 predicted proteins | sample 13_EM_MG_FD_200266 | JGI IMG/M metagenome (GOLD analysis project Ga0307511, IMG submission 200266) | Populus trichocarpa ectomycorrhiza microbial communities from riparian zone in the Pacific Northwest, United States - 13_EM | ecosystem: Host-associated > Plants > Roots > Unclassified | place...
ACCTCGAGCACCGGCTCGGCGTACGGCTGCTGCATCGCACGACCCGGCGCCTATCACTGACTGCCGAAGGCCAGGCGTTTTATTCCCGGTGCAAGGAGCTGCTCGCCTCAGTCGAAGAAGCGGAGTCGGAAATCACTTCTCAAAGCGGCGCGCCCAGTGGCCTGCTGAGAGTGAACGCTCCGCTGACTTTTGGCGTGCGTCACCTCGCGCCGCTGTGGGGCCAATTCGCCGACCTTTATCCGAAAGTGTCGCTGGACGTGACCCTCGGCGACCGCGTCGTGGACTTGGTTGACGAAGGCTACGATCTCGCGGTGCGCATCACGGCGATGACCGGCTCCATGTTGGTCAGCAGGAAACTCGCATCAACGCGCGTGGTCTTGTGCGCGTCGCCCACATATCTCCTGAAACACGGCACCCCGACGCACCCGAGCGAACTGGCCTCGCACCGTACGGTTGCCTACACTTACTGGAGTGGCCGAGATGAGTGGGAATTCACCGGTCCGAACGGAACCGTGAGCGTCAATGTCAACGCATGCATTCACGCCAACAACGGCGATACCTGCCGGCTCGCGGCGCTGGAACACCAAGGCATCATTCTGCAGCCGACGTTCATCGTCGGCGAAGACCTCGAGCGCGGAACCCTCGTCGAGCTGATGCCGCAGTTCCGCTCCATCGAGCTGGGCATCCATGCTGTTTACCCAACTCGTAAATTCCTGCCGCTCAAAGTCCGGCGACTCATTGACTTCCTGGCTGACGCGTTCCGGGACCCACCTTGGTCACACGTATAAATTGTGCCGATGGTGCCGCAGGCATGATTCGTCTACGATCAAAACATGGATGCAGAATTTTCCGCCGAGACCGCGGTGTCGAGGATTGCGGCGGCAATCGGCGAGCCGGCCCGGGCTCGCATGCTCTATTGCCTGCTCGACGGACACGCCCGAACGAGCACCGAGCTGGCGCTCGTAGCGGAAGTCTCCCCGTCGACCGCCAGCGTTCATCTCGGGCACTTGAAGGACAGAGGCCTGGTACGCGTACTGGCCCAAGGCAAACATCGCTACTACAGCCTGGAGGGAGCACACACGGCAGCTGCGCTCGAGGCGCTGATGGTGGCCGCAGTAGGTCCTGACAACCGCTTCGTATCCAACACCCCACAACGCCTGCGCGCAGCGCGCACCTGCTACGACCACATAGCGGGAACGATCGCCGTGGCGCTGCACGATCGATTCGAAGAGCTCGGTTGGTTGACAACGGCACCCTCGTACGATGTCAGCGTTGTGGGCGTGCAGGCTCTAGCAGCGCTGGGCATCGACATTGACGCGACCCGCGCGCTGAGGCGGCGATTCGCTTACGCGTGCGTCGATTGGAGCGAGCGCCGACCGCATATCGGCGGTGCACTCGGTGCCGCGCTGCTCAAAGTCGCATTGAAACGCAAGTGGGTTTCACAGGATCTCGACAGTCGCGCCTTGCGCGTGACCCGCGCTGGCTATCGCGAGATCGAGTTCCACTTCGGTGTACGACTGTGACCGCGACGTACGGCGTCATCCTTCAGGCCAGCTATCGCATCGTCACCCAGTCAGGTGGCCGCCGCGTGCCGGTGATCCACCTCTACGGCCGGCTCGAGGACGGCAGAACATTCCTCGTGCGTGATGATCGGCAACAGCCCCACTTCTACGTCCACACGGCCGACGCTGCGAGAGCCCGGGCCGCCGGAGCAAACGAGCCGAAGCCTACGGCCAAGCGCGATTTCTCCGGAGCGCTGGTAGCCCAGATCGGGGTCACCATTCCTTCGGACGTTCCAGCCATCCGCGATCGGTTGCACGACAACGGAATCGATACTTTCGAGGCGGACGTCCGCTTTCCCGTCCGCTACCTGATTGAGCGAGGTATCAAGGGCGCGTGCCTGATTGAAGGGACCGCCATCCCCGGCACCGCCAGCGATGTGGGTGTCAGCCTGATTTTCGACAATCCCCAGCTTCACCCGGCGCAAGTGCGAGTCACGCCCCGCGTGCTGTCGTTCGACATCGAAACCGATCCTAAAGCCGAGCGTCTGCTGGCCATTTCCCTCTACGGCACAAACCTCGACGAAGTGCTGATTGTCGACGGCAGTGGCCGGGCGATGCCCGAGAAAGCGACTTGCTGTGTCGATGAGCGCGCCGCCTTGAGCGCTTTCTGCGAACGAATCAAGGAATTCGATCCGGACGTATTGACCGGCTGGAACACGATCGATTTTGACTTCACGGTGCTGCAGCGGATTGCAACACGTCTGCGGCATCCCTTCGTGCTGGGCCGCGACGCGGGCGCGATTCGCATCCGGCGTGCGGAAGGCTACTTCGGAAGCGGCCAGGCCACGATACCGGGCCGACTGGTCCTCGACGGAATCGATCTGCTCCGCGGCGCCTTCGTGCGGATGGAGGACTACTCCCTGGATGCCGTGGCGCGCGAAATTCTGGGCGAAGGCAAAGCCATCGAGTCGAACGCACGCGACCGGCTCGCCGAGATCATCCACAACTATCGGCACAACCTACCGGCCTTCGCACTCTACGCGCGTACCGACGCACGCCTGGCTTACGACATCGTTGACAAGCTCAAACTCATCAGCCTCGCGTTTGCACGCAGCCAGTTGGCTGGAATGACACCCGACCGGGTGGCTGCGAGCATCGCCTCATTTGATTTTGTATATCTGACCGAGTTGGAAAAACGGGGCATCGTCGCCCCAACGGTCCGGTCGGATGACTCCCGTGTCTTCGCCGCCCAGCAAGGCGGCCACGTGCTCGAGCCCCTCGCCGGACTGCACCGCAATGTCTGGGTGTTCGATTTCAAGAGCCTGTATCCCAACATCATCCGTACGTTCAACATCGACCCCCTGTCGTATGTCGCCGAGCCTGAAGCGGCTGACGACCTGATTACGACGCCCGGGGGCTCCTTTCGCCGCGTGCCCGCCATCCTGCCGGGGTTGCTCGACGAGCTGTTTCCACGGCGCGAGGCCGCCAAAAAGGCCGGCGACAGCGTGGCCGCGCACGCCATCAAGATCCTGATGAATTCCTTTTATGGCGTTCTGGGCACGAGCGCCTGCCGTTTCTACAACCCCGCGCTCGCCAATTCGATTACCGGCTCCGGCAAGGAAATCCTGTTGTGGTCGAAACGGTGGTTCGAACGAGCCGGTTTCCGCGTCCTGTACGGCGACACGGATAGTCTGTTTGTGGGCTCAGGCAGTATTGACGCGCCACCGCCCGAGCAAGGACCCCGGCTTGCCGCCGAGCTCAATGAGCAACTCACGCATTACATCCGGGAGCGCTGGCGGGTGACCAGCCGCCTGGAGCTCGAGTTTGAGAAAACCTATCTGCGCCTGCTGCTGCCACAAGCGCGTCACAGCACCCGCGGGGCCAGCAAACGCTATGCGGGGCTGTTGCGAACGGATGATATATCTCATGTTGAATTCGTCGGCATGGAAGTGGTCCGCAGCGATTGGACCGCCCTGGCCAAACGGGTGCAGCGCGAGCTGTACCAACGGTTGTTCACGGATCAACCCGTCGATATCTATCTGACCGACATCGTGAAGACGGTCCGCGATGGTGGGCTGGACAGCCTGCTCGTCTATCGTAAGAGCCTGCGCAAGGGCGCGGAAACCTACACCGCGACGACACCGCCGCACGTCGCCGCGGCGCGCAAGTCACCGCAACCGGTGGCTAAAGCGCTCGGCCGGAAGGTCATCGAATACGTCATGACCACCGGCGGCCCCGAGCCCCTGGACAATATTCAACATCCGCCGGATCGCGAGCACTACGTCGCCAAGCAGATCCGGCCCGTCGCCGAGCCTGTGCTGGCAACGCTCGGGCTCGATTTCGATACCGTGATAGGCGATGGGCGGCAGGCCGAGCTGCCGTTCTGAAGGGGGGCGGTGCGCACCGTCCGTGCCCGATGGTGCGGGACGATACCTTGCAAGCAACATGCATGCTGCAGTGCTCTTGTGTTGTCAGATTCTAAATAACATCCAACAATAGCAGCACCGGTGCGATGGCGCCGTTGAACCAAGTTGTGGACTATGGACTCTGTGCCTGCGGTTTTGACCGGCACGTACGACACGCGCCTGGCGATCGTGTCGGTGCTCATCGCGATCTTGGCCGCGGGGGCCGCGCTCGACCTTGCGGGACGGGTCACCCTCACGCGGGGAATGGCGCGTCTGTGGTGGCTCACCCTCGGCGCCACGGCCATGGGCACCGGCATCTGGTCGATGCACTACATCGCCATGCTCGCATTTCAACTGCCGGTCATCGTGCTCTACGACTGGCCTACAGTGTTGATTTCACTGCTCGCGGCCGTGGTCGCTTCGTGGGTTGCACTTTTTGTGGTCAGCCGGGTAACGATGTCGATGCCGCAGGCGGCGATCGGATCGTTGTTCATGGGCTGTGGTATCGCCGCGATGCACTACATCGGCATGCAGGCCATGCGACTGCCTGCGATGTGCGATTACTCCCCGCTCGGCGTGTGGCTGTCCGTCATCCTGGCCGTCATCATCGCTTTTGCTGCCTTGCAGATGTCTTTCGTATTCCGCAGTGCTACCGGCTGGAGCTGGTACGAGGTGGGTACGGCCGTGACCTTGGGCGGCGCGATCTCAGTCATGCACTACGTCGGAATGGCGGCCGTGACGTTCGTGGAGATGCCCCTTGATCGAGTCGATCTGACACACGCGATCGGCATCTCGGACCTGGGCATTCTCAGCATCACCAGCGTAACGCTCATCATTCTCGGGCTGGTCTTCGTCATCTGCACCGTGGATCGCCGCTTCTCACATCAGTCCCGCGCCTTGCAGTCCAGCGAGCAGCGGTTCCGCCTGATCGTCGAGACCGCGCTCGATGCCTTCATTGAGATCGATCCGGACGGGGTGCTCACCGATTGGAATGCGCACGCCGAAGAGACATTCGGGTGGCGGCGGGCCGAAGCCGTCGGCATCCAGATCGACGCGGTCATTGTTCTGGATCGCGATTCGGACGGGAGCCGCCAGTTGCGTGAGATCTTCGGTGCATCGCAACCCACGGCCTCGACGCAGCGGATCGAGGTGCTCGCACGCCACCGCGATGGACACGAGTTTCCGGTCGAAATGACCCTGTCGGCCATCCGGCTCGGATCACAGGTCACATACGCGGCCTTCGTTCACGATGTGTCCGAGCGCAAGCAGGCCGAGCAGGAGCGCGAGCGAGCCAAAACCGCCGCGGAGGCCGGCAACCGCGCCAAGAGTGAGTTCCTGGCCAACATGAGTCACGAGATCCGCACGCCCATGAACGGCGTCATAGGAATGACCGAGCTGCTGCTCGACACGCCTCTGGACGCCATGCAACGCGACTATGCGGAAAGCATTCGCGACAGCGGCAACGCGCTGCTGACCGTGATCAACGACATCCTCGATTTCTCCAAGGTGGAAGCTGGCAAGCTCGAGTTGGAACTGCTGGAAGTCGACCTGCGAGACACTTTCGAGGACGTCGCGCGGCTGCTGTCCATCCAGGCTCACGCGAAGGGACTGGAGATGACGGCACAAATTGACCCGCGGCTGCCGCCTCTGGTCAAGGCCGACGCGGGCCGGGTCCGGCAGATCCTGCTGAACCTGGCAGGCAATGCCATCAAGTTCACCCGCGCCGGCGAGGTCGCGCTGGAAATCAAAGTCCTCGAGTCCGCAGCGCTCGGGACCCACATCCGCTGCGAAGTGCGCGACACGGGCATCGGGATTCCCGTCGACCGCCAGAAAGCCCTGTTCACTCCCTTCACTCAAGTGGATACGGCCACCACGCGTAAATTCGGTGGCACGGGTCTGGGCCTGTCGATCGTACGACGACTCGCCGACCTCATGGGTGGCGAGGCGGGAGTGGAAAGCACCCAGGGTGTGGGCTCGACCTTCTGGTTCACCGCCTGGTTCCGGACGGCGGCCCAGCCACCGCGGGCGTTCAGCGCACCACCTGCGGTGCTCCAGGGACAACGGGTCATCATGGTGGACGACAACGCCACCAACCGCAAAGTGCTCATGGGACAACTACTGCAGTGCGGTGTCGATCCGGTCTCGGCGGGCTCCGCGGGTGAGGCCCTCATGTTGATGCGGCAAGCGGCGGGGGCCGGTCGACCGTTTGACGCCGCCCTGCTCGATCACCAGATGCCCGACTATGACGGCGCCGAGCTGGGCCGGATCATCAGCAACGACGACGCACTCGATTCCACGCGCCTCATTCTTCTGACCTCCTCGGGGCAGCGCGGCGAAGGGCAGTTATTTGCCGACATCGGCTTCGCCGGCTACCTGATGAAACCCGTGGCCCAGCGGGATCTGACTGAATGTCTGATGCAGGCGCTCGCCTCCGAGGCGGATACCTGGCGAGCGCATGCGCAACCCATCATTACGCGACACGCACTGCGTGCGCAGCGGACCCACTTTCGCAATCGGATTCTGCTCGCCGAAGACAACATCGTGAATCAGAAGGTCGCCGTACGCCTGTTGGAAAAGCTCAACTACCGCGTGACCGTGGTCGAGGACGGCGCCGCGGCGGTGGCTCACTGGAAAAGCGGCACCTTCGATCTGATCCTGATGGACTGCCAGATGCCCGGGATGGATGGCTACGAGGCAACGCGCGAGATCCGCCGTCTCGAGGACGGCACTCATCACATCCCCATCGTGGCGCTGACCGCGCACGCGATGAAAGGATCGGATGCGAAATGCATCAACGCCGGCATGGACGACTACCTCGCCAAACCCATCGACAGCGACAAGCTGGACGCCTGCCTGGAAAAATATCTGCCGGGCACCTTTGCGGACCCCGGCGGCGCGAGCCAGGAGCCGCCCGTTGACTGGGAGAGCCTGCTCGACTCCTTTGGCGGCGACACCGCATTCGCGCGCAAGCTGGTGGAGTTGTTCGTCTCGAATGGCACTGAGCTGCTGGCCGCAATTCCCGAGGCGCTGCGCCGGGGGGATTACGAGACGGTGCGCGCGGCGGCCCAGGAGCTCAAAGGCGCGACGGCCAACATGCGCGCTCTGGCGGCGAATAGTGTGGCGGCGCTGTGTGAAGCTGCGGCCGGCTCACAGGACGTCAGCAAGGCGTCGGCTCTGGCCGAGAAGCTCCAGAACGAAATGCAGCGGACGATTGCGTACCTGCAATTTAAGCTGGCGTGAGATCTCCAGCCGCTCTTGCAGCTTGCCGAGTGTCAGAGTCGCCGCGACGGCAGCCAGGTCCGATGGCAAAGGCGCGAGCTCGACACCTTCCGGTGGATTGACGCTGACGGCCGGATAGAAAAACTTCGCCAGATTCAGCAACAGCCAGCACCCCGCGACCCAGTTGCCCGCGATCGCCCGTTGCCAGAACTGCAGCCAATGGATCCCGGCCTGCCCCAGCAGCTCGGCAATATCGGACAACACGATGGGCCGGCAGCTGAGCGGATCGTCGTAGAGTGCGCGCAGGATCAGGTGAAGGAGTTGATCCTCAGGCGACAGGTACCAGATCTCCTCCTCCGCGACGATTCTGCTGATCAGCCGATTCCACGTGTCGGCATCGAAGGCGGGATCCGTGCGCCGCGCCGTTCGCCAGTGGGCCGGATCTGTCAGGCGGGTATGGAATTCAACCGAGATCCGCAACATGGGCCCGTCAGTTGGACGTCCCGGCCGACGCAGGATAGACGTCCGCAGGGCGTGAACCGCGTCGGCTGCCTGCGCTTCGGGCACGAGCAAGTCGAGATCCCGCATCGGCCGCAAGGCCGGCTGGCCGTAGACGTGGAAGGCCAGAAAGGCGCCTTTGAGAAACACGGCCGGAATCTCGTTCTCGCGCATGATGCGCTGAATGCGCGAGACTTCCGCCTGCAGCTCGACGGCGCGCTGCGTATGCTTCTGGTAACTCGTGGCAATGGCATCGACGAATGGCTTCGGCACGCCTGCCGCAGCCGCGTCGTTGCCGAACCGCCAGTGCAGTAGAGGACCGAGTTGCTGCTGTCGCGCCATGACCAGCAGCCTGGCCCAGTCACCCGCGGCGAGCTCTGCAACATCCTGTGGCGGGCCAATTCCCGCAGCAGTCATGTGCAGCAGCCGTTGTTGCAAAGCAATTGCCATTGCACTACCTCAGCAGTTCACACTCCTACAGGAGAATATCACCAAGATGAAGTTGGACTCGACGTGCAGCGCGCAACGCCCTACCATTTGTGGCGATGCGTTACTCTATCTTCTCCCTTTTGCGACAGACCCTGGCGCGACACCGGGGCTGGACCCCGGCGTGGCGCGATGCGGCCCCAAAATCAGGCTATGACGTCATTATTGTCGGTGGCGGCGGGCACGGACTCGCCGCGGCGTATTACCTGGCGAAAGTACACGGCATCACGAATGTCGCCGTGCTGGAGAAACACGGGATCGGCTCGGGCAACGTCGGCCGCAACACAACCATCATCCGTTCCAACTACCTGCTACCGGGCAACAATCCGTTCTACGAATGGTCGCTGAAACTCTGGGAAGGCCTGGAGCAGGATATCAACTACAACGCGATGGTCAGCCAGCGTGGAGTGTTGAATCTGTATCATTCCGACGCACAGCGCGATGCCTACGCCCGCCGGGGAAATGCGATGCGCATGCATGGTGTGGACGCCGAGCTGCTCGATACGGCGGGTGTCCGGCAGATGCTGCCGTTTCTCAACTTTGAAAACGCCCGCTTCCCCGTGCTCGGCGGTCTATTGCAGAGGCGCGGGGGCACGGTCCGTCACGACGCTGTTGCATGGGGTTATGCCCGGGCAGCGAGCGACCTCGGTGTCGATATCATTCAAAATTGCGAAGTCACCGGCTTTCTTCGCGAAGGCGAGCGGATCGTGGGCGTGCAGACATCCCGCGGCAGCATCCGCGCCGCCAGAACCGGGATAGCCGTCGCAGGCAACACGTCCCGGGTAGCCAGCCTGGCGGGCTTGCGGTTGCCGATTGAGAGCCACGTCCTGCAAGCGTTTGTGTCGGAAGCCATCAAGCCGTTCATCGACTGCGTCGTAACCCTGGGTGCGGGCCACTTTTACATCAGCCAGTCCGACAAAGGCGGACTGGTGTTCGGCGGTGATATCGATGGCTACAACTCTTACGCGCAACGAGGAAACCTGCCGACAGTCGAGCACGTCGTCGAAGGCGGCATGTCCTTGATCCCTTCGATGGGCCGCGTGCGAATGCTGCGCTCCTGGGGCGGTATCATGGACATGACCATGGATGGCTCGCCCATCATCGATCGCACGCCGCTCGAGGGTTTGTATCTGAATGCCGGCTGGTGCTACGGCGGCTTCAAGGCAACGCCCGCCTCCGGCTGGTGTTTCGCCCACTTGCTGGCGAGCGACCAGGCACATGCGCTGGCCCGCGGGTATCGCCTCGACCGCTTCGCCAGCGGTCACCTGATCGATGAGAATGGCCAAGGCGCGCAACCCAACCTCCACTGAGTGAGTCCCATGCGAATCCGGTGTCCTTTCTGCGGTGAGCGCGATGTGAATGAATTCGCGTACCTGGGCGATGCACAGTTCAAGCGCCCGAACCCCGATGCCGCGGATGCGGCCGCACGATTCTTTGAAGCAGTCTATTTGCGCGACAATCCCGCCGGTCCGCACGATGAGCTGTGGTATCACACCTCCGGTTGCCGAAGCTGGCTGCGGGTCACTCGTGACACGCTGACACACGAGATCCTCGGCGTTCAGTTCGGGGATGCTCATTGAGTACACCAGGTCGACCGCACCGACTCGACAACGGCGGACTGATTGATCGAACCCGGCCCCTGACGTTCCAGTTTGACGACCGCAGCTACACGGGCTTTGCCGGTGACACACTCGCTTCCGCCCTGCTCGCCGCCGGTGTGAGGTTGGTTGCCCGTTCGTTCAAATATCATCGGCCGCGAGGACTTCTGACTGCGAGCTGCGAAGAGCCGAATGCGCTCGTCGAGCTGCGCAGCGGCGCGCGACGCGAGCCCAACACTCGGGCCACGGTCGCGGAACTGTTTGCAGGATGCGAGGCCTACAGCCAGAATCGCTGGCCCTCGTTGTCCTTTGACATCGGTGCGGTCAATTCACTGCTGGCCCCTGTGTTTGTAGCAGGCTTTTACTACAAGACATTCATGTGGCCGCGGACGTTTTGGGAGAAACTCTACGAGCCATTCATCCGCCGCGCAGCCGGTCTGGGCCGCGCCAGCACGCAAGCCGATCCGGACCGCTACGAGAAGGCTCATCTTTACTGTGACGTGCTGGTGATCGGTGCCGGACCCGCCGGCCTGGCTGCGGCGCTCACCGCTGCCCGAAGCGGCGCACGGGTCGCCCTCTGCGACGAAGACTTCGAGCTCGGCGGTCGACTGAACGGCGAACGGTACGAGATAGATGGCAAAAGCGGTTCGGCCTGGGCACGGCAGGTGGAAGCCGAGCTCACGTCGATGGAAGACGTTCGCATCCTCAGGCGCACAACCGTATTTGGCGCTTACGATGGAAGCTTCGGTGCCGTGGAACGCGTCTCGGACCACCTTCCCGTACCGCCCGCGCACCTTCCGCGCCAACGACTCTGGAGGATTGTTGCCAAACGAAGCGTTCTGACGGCGGGCGCTGTCGAGCGGCCCATTGTCTTCAGTGGGAATGATAGACCCGGTGTCATGATGGCCTCTGCGGTCCGCACCTACGTCAACCGCTTCGGAGTTGCGCCGGGTCGCAAGGTCGCGGTCTTCACAACAACGGATGATGGCTGGAAAACAGCAGCCGACCTCACGAGGGCCGGCGTATCGGTCGAGGCGGTGATTGATGCACGGCGCGACGCCATTGCGCCCAAAAATGTCGCGGCACGCACCTGGCTCGGCGCCCACGTTATCGACACGCGCGGCTCGGCCGGCCTGAACCGGATAACAGTTCGCGACCGGGACGGCGGCTCGACCCACCTGGATGTCGACACACTCGCCGTATCAGGCGGCTGGAATCCCAGCATCAGTCTCACAACTCATCTGGGTCAACGGCCGAAATGGTCCGATAGCATCGCGGCGTTTGTGCCGGGAAGTCTGCCGCGTGGCATGACAGTCGCGGGTGCCGCAACCGGCGCCCTCTCTTTGTCAGACGCGCTGAAGACCGGGTCGATAGCAGGTGCAGAAGCGGCGAAAGACGCAGGACTGCGGCCGACCGGCCCCATCACCTGGCGCGCCGACGATGAGGCAACGAGCCTCGCGCCCCTATGGTGGGTCGATTCGGCCGCCGGCAGCTCCAAGGCATTCGTTGATTTTCAGAACGATGTGACTCGTGAGGACGTGGCGCTGGCTGCACGCGAAGGCTTTCGTTCGGTTGAGCTGCTGAAGCGGTATACAACACTCGGCATGGCGACTGACCAGGGAAAAACCTCCAGTGTCAACGGCCACGCAATCATGGCAGCGTTGACCGAGCGTGCGATCCCTGAGCTCGGGACGACAACCTTCCGCCCCCCATATACGCCTGTGGCCCTGGCTGCATTCGCGGGCACTCATCGGGGAAAACACTCGCGTCCAACTCGATACACGGCCGGTCATGCCTGGGCTGTTGAGCGTGGCGCTTCGTTTGTCGAGGCGGGCGATTGGCTGCGTGCGCAATGGTTTGCCGCTCCCGGCGAGAGCAATTGGCTCGAGACCGTCACACGCGAGGTGAAAGCGGTCCGCTCGAGTGTCGGAGTCTGTGACGTTTCCACGCTGGGAAAAATTGACATCCAGGGAGCCGACGCCGCGATCCTGCTCGACCGTGTCTACATCAACACGTTCTCGACGCTGCCTGTTGGAAAGACACGTTATGGTTTGATGCTGCGCGAGGATGGCTTCGTCATGGACGACGGCACGACCGCTCGTTTGGCGGCGGACCGTTACATCATGTCGACGACGACCGCCAATGCCGCAAAGGTCATGCAGCATCTGGAACACGCCCGGCAGGTGCTCTGGCCCGAGCTCGATGTACAGCTCGCCTCCGCAACCGAGCAGTGGTCGCAGTACTCCATTGCGGGTCCCAAGTCGCGGCAGGTCCTGGAGCGTCTTCTGCAAAATTCGCTCGATGTGAGCAACGCGGCCTTCCCCTACATGGCCTGCGCGGAATTCACCTGGGGCGGCCGGACGGCGCGGTTGTTTCGAATCTCGTTCTCTGGCGAGCTCGCTTACGAGCTGGCGGTGCCGGCTCGCTATGGAGATGCGACCATTCGCGCGATCATGGCGGCCGGGGAGCCGTTTGGAATCGTTCCGTACGGCCTCGAGGCCTTGGGCGTCATGCGACTGGAGAAAGGCCATGTCGCGGGTGGCGAGCTCAACGGGACAACCACGGCCGGTGACCTGGGTCTCGGGCGAATGCAGTCCGGGCAGAAGGACTTCATCGGCCGCGTCCTGTCACAGCGACCCGCCCTCGTCGATACGCAACGCGCGGTCCTGGTAGGGGTAAAACCGGTCGATCGCTGGGCACAGCTGCGTGGCGGCG
>Ga0307511_10005862_pt1 | contig 12422 bp, 8 predicted proteins | sample 13_EM_MG_FD_200266 | JGI IMG/M metagenome (GOLD analysis project Ga0307511, IMG submission 200266) | Populus trichocarpa ectomycorrhiza microbial communities from riparian zone in the Pacific Northwest, United States - 13_EM | ecosystem: Host-associated > Plants > Roots > Unclassified | place...
AGCGCCCCTATGTACTCACAAACAGGCGCCCCAGAAGGTATAAAGTCCCACGATCTAACAGCCCATCCTTTCTTAGGAGTACGGAAAACCTGTCGACATTAACCAGCAAGAATTTAGAGAAAGAGCAAACTAAATCAACTTGACAAAGTGGAAAACAAGATTGCAATTCTAAGGAAATGGATATAAATGACACCTCAAGACGATGCTTGATGCCTCGTTGAGATGTCCGGTTTACACAACCAGGTCCACATCCACAACTTGGGCCACATTCGAAAACAACTGCCCTGGCTTCGATTAACCTGAAGGTAAAAAAACAAAAAAAAAGTACTATTATGCAAGAATAACCAAGTAAACAGACTGTAAAGGACTTTACAATTTAAGATTTGACTGAGTTCTGTTAAATCTATGGTTAAATAACACTCACCTGCCACCATTAATTTGCACATATGGAAAATCAGAGCCATTAAGCTTTGCACAAGCACAAGTCCTTGGATCCACACAAGTCCCTTGGCAGTTGCATCCACTCACATTTGCAGGCAGCTTCACATTTTTGGCAATTTGAAGAGACTTGCAGTAGGTATAACCTGAGATTTTCAAGGATTCAAATTCACAAGATTAATTCTGGCAGCATAGGAGGATGCTATCTAGAACTTCTTATGGGTACACTAGGTAAGCTAGAGCCATGCCTTTTAAGCTGACTCCTCCCTGGGGTTTAGGCACAACAGTCCAACTCTCCAAGTAAGAAACAGTATACCATTTATAACCACAGTCTGGGATTAGGCTTAGGCTTGGCCATCAAAGCCCAATACAAATACATTTATATTTATTTAAGCTAATTTTAACTATTCCAATTTAGTACAACTGGTTATTTTTTGGTATCTTGAATGTTTTAATTTTTTTTTCATATTTCTCAATTTTCAAACATTTTTTTCATTATGAAATAATTTTATGTTTTCAAAAAAAAATCACAAAGCATGAGGCCTGTCCTAGAAAATCTGAGGTTCAAGTAGGGCCAAGCCCAGGCATGAATGTGGTTTCAAATGTAGGCTGGGCAGAAGAGAAGGAAAAACTTTTCTACTCCTGGATTAGGCCTATTAATGGATCTAGTGATAGCAAATGAGAAAGAAATAGAGCAAAGGCAAAATGCATAATCAAGAATGCCGGAGAGCTCCTTTTATCTTTAGAAAAAAGGCCAATGACCTTTTAGGGTCTGTCCAATTAAGTAATGTCCCAGAAACCAAGGTCTTAGAAGGCCTGCCATTAAGTATCACCAGTGACCACTCTTCTTGAGGCTACAGCCTCATGGTTGAAGGTCAAGACAGATGGGATAACAAATGCACCAAAGTACAAAAAATTCAGTGACCAAATCAAGACAAGATTGAACAACCAGATGGTAGGAAAAAATGGGAGAAACTATCATCACATTTTCCAAGGCAGCCCACACTAACAATTCATCAAAGCAAAAGGCCCAGTATCCAACAGATTTCAAAACTTATGCTCAGCTATGGGAATAAATTATTTACTTTGCAAATGGAAGGGTTTTTTTGAATTTGTAAAACCATGAGATGATTTAATATAATGAGTGGGCAGATCCTAGAATAAAGAAACCCTATCCAACGTTCCTATAAGTGGCATGAGAGCTATGATCTTGTTGGGGAAGAGGAAAGGCATCTCACAACAAACTAGGGAACCACAAATTAGAATCGTAAAAGATGTAATAAATCACAAATGCTTGTAAGTGAATGTAATACTGAAAAGTATAAAATAAAAAAACAATCATACATACTTAAAACTTAAAAGCGATGTTGTAAACTTAGACAAGTATGCAAATCGACTAAGAAAACTGGAAACCAGTCAAGTTCCTAATACAGTTGGCCCTCAAAATATAAAAATGGCCAAAAACCCAGTCCAGACTGATTTTGTAAAGTTTCATTTTGCTCCAATTCTGGAAGGAATTTTCATTTACTCACCCACTGGTAATTGGGTCCCTGGTTGAAACTTAACACAAATTTCACACTTCTTTTTGGAATTACCCATAAAAGCATTAAAAATGCTCTTGAACCCTCTTCCCTTATCTAGTTATATACTGAGCCAATTCTGTAGTTCATAAAACTTCATGCTTCATGTTAATGTAAGCTAGAAAAATCAAAACGAAAATGGTATTTATTTAGACCTTTAAACATATCCATCCTTTTCCCTTCCATGATTTCAACAATGCTCCATACTAGCTAATTTTTCAGTTTTTCATCTTCCAGATATATCTTCTAATTTTACCATGCATTTTGAAGGCCCAAACCATTTTTTTAGGATTTAATCATGTGTTATATGTCATCAGAAAAGGTAAAATACAAAGAACTAAATCATCTTCTATGATGTAATACTAATTAATTCCTTTAACCATTTCATTATTCACATTTTATCAAGTTATCTTTCATGTTTCACGTCTTTCACTTGTTTAATCCTTTCTAATGTTTTTCATAATTTCAACCTTTAAATATAAAGCATCCTTGAATGTTACAAACGTATCATCTTATACGATTTAAAAAGTCTCGATACCATTTAATTTCTAACCTCTCTCACATACAGCATCATCTTTTTTCTTTTTATTTTTATTTTCTTTTTTTTTATAAAATCACCTTCATCTCCATCTCTAAGTTTTTTTTAACTTGTTGCAATGCTGAAAACATTTTTCTTGTAAAAAAAAAGTTATATTGCATGCAGATTAATTTGTTTCAATATATTACAATAACAATGCTCTAAGTTATTGTTCTCAGCAAAAGACTAGACATTCCTTCTCTAAACCTTTTATTTTTTACCATCCTTTTAGATTTGATTCTTTTAATATTTGAATCAAGTGTCATATACACAATAAGAACATCATAACAATAATATGTTTCATATGCCAGGACTTAAAAGAATTTTAAGGAGTAAATTCCTTTTACCTTTTCACATACCATACTTGATTTAAAACAATCAAACAATCAGATCATTTCAGTTTCCTTATCCTTCAACCAACCAATTTGCCTCTCAAACAAAAAATGGGATTTTTAATTTAATATTTTGTTTTTAAGATAGGTAAAAATACCCTTACAAAGTTTATTAAACTCTTGAATTTTGATACAGAATCCATTGAGTTGCAAAGGATAGCTACACCAAATGAGCAGATTTGTTGTTGCCCGTAGAACCAGAACATTTCAAACTTGTCACCTTGACAAGTGCTCAGAGGAAAAACTTTTTCAAGCTTCTAACTCAGCATATTAGATATTAAACATTTGTGCTACTGAATATTGACTTAGAGTTACTAATGAATCAAAAAGCAACAGTCACAATGCTTTGACTGCAGCTGTGCCACAATTGCGGCCGCGATTTTAAACTATGTTAACTTCCACTTTCACATTATATGTAGAATAGTAACTGATTAAGCAAATAAGAGTTTAACTTGCCTGATGGAGCAACAGGCGGATCATCAACCAAATTGGTAGCTGGAATTGGGACATCCTCTTGACCTCCACTAATATCCTCACACACCAACCTTAGCAAATTAAACAACAGAAACTAATTATGCCTCATAGTAATGCAAAAAGCAATGAGCTTCAAGACTATAATAGAATGATATTCTTCTTATACCCTCGTATTTCAGCAACAGATTGGGGAACACGTCCATAGCTGAATTGAACCTGTCATAAGAGTGAATAAATGTGCAATCCAAGGCTGTTTAGGATAGATATAGAGTGAAAAATGTATTTTTGGAATGCAGAAGAGGGAAAAAGTGATTAATAGAAATCACTACATCCTATTAAGTATAAGCAGAATCATTGAGTTGGCTATGAAGAATATGGAGAACAATATCCAAACGACACTCCATTCTTATAAGCAACATCCAATCAAAGAAAAGTGATTGAAAGGGAGGGAACATCCAGTATATTATGCATAGAATAAAAACATGATGGTTGAGAGAAGCAGCATCACTGGAGTGTTTTACAATCAAAAAAATTTATGGGGTAAGAAATCGTAATGAAAATTGTACTTTCTGCAGAAAGTTGAGGTGAGCCCTATCAATGATTAGTTAAGGGACGGTGGTGTAAGATGCTTTCAACATAATCCAAGTGCACCTATGAATGCACCGGTGACAAAGAAGAACACTCAAATTGAAGTGTTAAGAGTGGGGAGGACGAGAATCCATGCAGCCAATTACCTAACCAAAATTTAAGAGCTGTAGCATTTAAAGTTGTCGGTCTCATTATGAAAATTTAAAACCAGCGACGGTGGGAGAGGAACACTGTTGCAGCAGGAATTTTGCCAAAGGAGAGTGTTGCAGGTTGTGAATAGCACATAATTAGGAAATAATATAGAGCCTAATTATTTCCTAATATAGGGTCCTAATTGTAGGGATTCTAATTAGTCTACTTTCCTATATAGGGTTCCTATCTTGAATATAAGGGATAGATTGATCAATGTAAAAGAGAGAATATTTGTTTTCTTCTTCTATGTTTTCATGGTATCAGAGCATTGGTTGCTCATATTTGACCTAATACTACAAAATTTGGTATAGCACATATTTGTGCTTTGTTGTGTCAATCTCTCCCCTGGTGTGGCTGTTGGAATCCAGAATAGATTTTCTTGTTTTCAACGACAATTTTATTTGTTGAGATTTACAAATAAAATTTTGTGAGTTATGGCTGATAAAAAGGCAGAAGTAATATCTGATGTCATCCTAGTGATGTCAAAAATCACTGAACACAAGCTCAATGGCTCCAATTATTTGGATTGGAGTAAGACCATTCATCTTTATTTATGGAGTATCGATAAGGATAATCATATGACTAATGATCCACCTAAAGATGATTCAAGACAGGCATGGCCGAGGGAGGATGCCCGATTATTCTTGCAGATACAGAACTCCATTAATAATGAGGTAATTGGCTTGATCAATCATTGTGAATTTGTTAAGGAATTAATGGAATATCTGGATTTCTTGTATTCTGGAAAAGAGAATGTTTCCCACATTTATGAGGTGTGTAAAGCCTTTTACCGTGCAGAAAAACATGATAGATCTCTTACAAGTTACTTTATGGATTTTAAAAGAACTTATGAAGAGCTTAATATGTTGTTAACTTTTAGACCTAATGTAAAAATACAGCAAAGTCAAAGGGAGAAGATGGTTGTCATGAGTTTTCTTGTTGGTCTTCCTTCTGAATTTGAGACTGCCAAATCTCAGATTCTCTCTAGTTCTGAGATCTCTTCGTTACAAGATGCATTTAGTAGGGTACTTCGCACAGAAAGTTCTCCACCTGTCCAGTATAGTAGTGCTCTTGTCAGTCGAACTAATGAGTATGAAGCTGGGCGATCACATTACAAAGGTGGTAACAAAGGAGAGGCAAGCAATTTTGATCGTACACAAGATTCAGGAGGGATTGTGTATCATTATTGTCATAAGCCAGTACACAAGATTCAGGAGGGATTGTGTATCATTATTGTCATAAGCCAGGACATATGAAACGTTATTGTAGAAGACTACAAAACAGAACTCAGAAAACTCACTCGGCCCATATTGCATCTACTAATGATACATCTGAAAAATCATTTCTTATCTCTGCAGATGAATTTGTCAAGTTCTCTCAGTACCAAGAATCTTTAAAGTCTTCATTTACTCACGTTCCTACCATTGCCGAGTCAGGTAAATCGAATACTTATCTTATTTCCTCATCCTCCAAATGGGTCATTGATTCTGGTGCCACAGATCATGTGATTCCAATCTCTTTTCTACTTTTCAGTCAAATACATCCACCTCTAATGTTACTTTAGCAGATGGGTCAACATCTTGTGTTCTTAGGTCTGGTACAATTACCCTAACTCCTTTGATTCCTTTATCATCTGTTCTACATTTACCTCAGTTGTCCTTTAATTTAATTTCTGTAAGCACACTTACTCGTGCGCTTAACTGTTGCATCTTATTCTTTCCTGATCATTGCTTATTTCAAGATCTTATGACGAAGAAGATTATTGGTAAAGGACATGAGTCTGAGGTCTCTACATTCTTGACACACAAATACCCAAATCCATAGCTTGTTATGGTGTAACAACCCCTCTTGAGGTGCATTGTCGGTTTGGCCATCCTTCTTTACCTTTGCTAAAGAAACTTTGTCCACAGTTTAGTTAGGTGTCTTTATTAGATTGTGAGTCGTGTCAGTTTGCCAAACACCATCGTCTTCATTCTCATCCTCGAGTCAATAAAAGAGCAAGTTTTCCTTTTGAATTAATTCATTCTGATGTTTGGGGTCCTTGTCCAGTTCCGTCTAAAACTGGATTTAAGTACTTCGTTATTTTTGTTGATGATTACTCTCGCGTGACTTGGTTATAATTAATGAAAAGTCATTCTGAGTTGTTTTCTCATTTTTGTGCTGAGATTAAAACTCAATTTAATGTTTCTATCCATACATTGCGTTGTGATAATGCCAAAGAATATTTGTCAGCATCTTTTCAAACTTACATGATTCACAATGGCATCCTTCATCAAACTTCATGTGTTGATACTCCTCAGAATGGAGTAGCAAAACGGAAAAAAGGAGCCCTATTATTTCACATGAATGTTCCCAAATCTTTCTAGGCTGATGTAGTTTCAACAACATGTTTTCTAATTAATCGTATCCCTTCCTTTGTTCTTCATGATGAGACCCCTTACAGTATCCTTTTTCCAACCAAGTCATTGTTTCCTATTGCACCTAGGATATTTGGTAGCACTTGCTTTGTCCAGGATGTTCGTCTGTCCGCATGTCACCAAATTAGATCCCAAGTCTTAAAAGTGTATTTTCCTTGGTTATCTCGTCTTCAAAAAGGATATCGATGCTATTGTCCTAGTCTCAATAAATATCTTGTCTCAACTGATGTTACTTTCCTGGAAGCTACACCATATTTTCAATCTTCCACTCCTGCTTGTCAGGGGAGGATGATGACTTATTAGTCTATACTATCACATCCTCTGAACCTGTCTCTGAACCGGATGTTGCTAAGCCTCCCATTCTTCAAGTCTACTCCAAACGACAAATCCCTCCTGCTACATGTCCTACACCAGCTCCTTCGTCATCAGATCCAACCTCAAGCAATGCTCTTCCTATTGCTTTACGCAAAGGTAAACATCAATGTACTTATCCAGTTTCTTCCTTTGTTTCTTATCACCACTTGTCATCTTCTTGTTCTTTTATTGCTTCTCTCGATTCCATCTCTATTCCCAAAACTATTCATGAAGTCATATCTCATCCTGACTGGCATAATGCAATGATAGAGGAAATGAGTGCTTTAGATGACAATGGTACTTGGAACTTGGTCAAATTACCTCCAGGGAAACAAGCTATTGGATGTAACTGGGTGTTCATGGTTAAGGTAAATCCTGATGGGTTATTTATTTCTATGGCTGCTACTTATAGTTGGTCTTTGCATCAGCTGGATATCAAGAATGCTTTTCTTCATGATGATCTTCAGGAAGAAGTTTATATGGAGCAACCTCCCGGATTTGTTGCTCAGGGGGAGTATGGGAAAGTTTGTCATCTTCGCAGATCTCTGTATGGTTTGAAACAGAGTCCTCGTGCTTGGTTTGGAAAATTTAGTCAGGCAGTTGAAAAGTTTGGCATGACAAAAAGTTTGACCACCCTGTTTTCCACAAACAATCTGATGCTGACATAATTCTTTTAATTGTGTATGTAGATGACATTGTCATTACTGGAAGTGATATTACAGGAATCTCATCTCTCAAGTCCTTTCTTCACACTCAGTTTCACACAAAAGATTTAGGGATGCTAAAGTATTTCTTGGGTGTTGAAGTAAATAGGACCAAAAAAGGTATCTTCCTATCTCAGAGGAAATATGTGCTTGACTTATTAACCGAGACAGGGAAATTAAAGGCGAAACCATGTAGTGTCCCAATGATTCCTAATTCGCAACTTACAGAAGATGGTGAATTATTTGAAGATCTAGAGAAATATAGAAGACTGGTTGGGAAGTTGAATTATCTTACAGTGACTCGTCCAGATATTGCTTATTTTGTCAGTGTTGTAAGTCAGTTTATGTCATCCTCAACAGTTCACCATTGGGCAGCTTTAGAACAGATTTTGTGTTACTTAAAAGGAGCACCTGGACGTGGTATCTTGTATGAAAATCATGGACACACTCATATTGAATGTTTTTCATATGCAGATTGGCCAGGTTCCAAGGTAGATAGAAGATCCACATCAGGTTATTGTGTCTTTGTTGGAGGCAATTTGGTTTCGTGGAAAAGTAAGAAGTAAAATGTTGCGTCACGATCGAGTGCAAAATCAGAATATAGAGCCATGGCACAGTCTGTGTGTGAAATAATATGGATATATCAGCTCTTAACTGAAGTAGGCCTCCAGGCTTCAGTACTGGCAAAATTGTGGTGTGATAACCAAGCTGCTCTTCATATTGCATATAATCCTGTTTTCCATAAACGAGCTAAGCACATTGAAATTGACTGCCATTTCATCCGTGAGAAAATACAGCAAGGTTTGATTTCCACAGGGTATGTGAAGGTTGGAGAACAATTGGGGGATATTTTCACGAAAGCTCTAAACGGGGCTCGGGTTGATTATCTTTGTAACAAGCTGGGCATGATAAATATCTATGCTCCAGCTTGAGGGGGAGTGTTGCAGGTTGTAAATAGCACATAATTAGGAAATAATATAGAGCCTAATTATTTCCTAATATAGGATCCTAATTGTAGGGATTCTAATTAGTCTACTTTCCTATATAGGGTTCCTATCTTGTATATAAGGGATAGATTGATCAATGTAAAAGTAAGAGAGAATATTTGTTTTCTTCTTCTATGTTTTCAGAGAGAATGATACAATAAATACTAAAACCTATTTGGCTATGCCATACTATCAATATAATGCTCTAGAACCCACATCATGTGTGAGAATTCATGATATTTATTTGAGGTCTGGTGACCCCAGAAGCAATCTGAGCTAGCACTTTGAATGCTGAACTGAGGTACTACAGATGGTAATGAAACTGACCTCAGCTGATTCTCCTGTGGGCTTTAATAAGCTGGACCCAAGTGTATTTGGAGCATCTTAAACTAAAATGTGGGCATGTCCAAAACGTAGGATGTGTAGCATATGCTTTGCAAACACCATTTTTTAACAATATCCAAAAACTAAAACAAGACACATTTGTATTCATAGACAACCCTGTGGTAATAGCCTAAAATTGGTGCACCATTTGATATCAAAAACTGAGAGTGTGTTGCCAGTGAAATTTAATCGCACAAGCAAATAAATAAAGACATATAGTAGAGCCTATTGTACAACAAGACCAATGAGCTGCAGGAGCCTACACTGCAGCTTTTGATTCAGACAATTCTGAATATAGAAAATAATAACCATACTGGTATCTCCAAGCAAGAGATTTTGCCAATGAACAACAGTCAGTCAAGAAAGTAAAAATGTCTTTGAATAGAAAAGGAAACATAAAAACCTGGTTGGTGGTCAGAATTGGTTGCCCTTCCATCCGCCTCAGTCGATACTTAAACACAGTAAATCCAGATAAACCTTTCTCTGCCCAGTATTGAACAACCTGTAAAACAAGTAAAAGCACTATCAGCTGAAATTAGAACAATTGACTCTTGGCAAAACATGAATAGGAAGAGATGGAAAAATACAAGAGGTAAGCATGAACAAGGAAAAAAGAAGTAAGAAAGAAATATGCAACCGCCCCCTATATCCTATAGTATAGGTCCAACGTTGCTTCTTCCAGCCCTTACAGTATATGCCATTGCCCAAAGCCTGACAGTGATTATTGTGGAAGTTCTTATTTTGCCCATCGCTGTTAGCAAAAAGCTCATCCTATGGACAAGATATTTAATAGAACAATAAGGTTCACACTTTTTTCTTCCAACAAATGGTTGGCTGCTGTGTAAGAATGAAGGTGTACATATGAAGGGTAATTACCACACTAGTTCAAAAGTCGTTCTGTATGGAAATGGACCAGCATTATGGACAGAGAGAGAGCTATTGACTAATAATTGAACTTCATGATGTCACTTCTTACAGATGTTTAATTATGTTTTCTTTTTCCTTTAAAACCAGGAGAAGAACTTCAAAAGATCCCCTGTTAAACTTGAAATGGTTGGCAAAAGCAATAAATGATTTTAACTCAATTTTAATTCAGGTGATATTATATCAATTGCCCTTTTAACAAACTGCAGCCTGCAAAACAGGAAAATGGAGCAGCCTCCATGGAACCAGATAACAGTAATATGCAGTTTCCTTCTTTCAGTTGCTGCTCACTCCATCTTCTCATTTTCAATTATACCCTTAGTCACTAAAATTAGATGATTTTCAATTAATTTCTTTTAGAAAATAAGAGCTTGATTGAAGATCTAAAGTCTAAACCTCATTACACCAAGATCCTATGTGCATAAAACTGAAAGAGTGGACCTAATTTTAAAATGACTAAGAAAAAACAAAATCAGGGCCAAAGTAGGAATCAACAGTCAAAAGGGCCACAACATATCTCGTACAGTTTTCCTCGCAACTTGTTGCATCAAGTTAATTGGCACAACAAATACACAAACACCATGTGAATTAGAGATGTACCTTGTACAAGCCATCATAGGTGTAAACTCTGCCACAGTAGCTGCTGGCACATTCATGGCCACGAACAACTCGTACAGGAACACATTGCTCCACACAATTCTGCAATTAAATGCAGAACAAGCAGTAATCAAGCAATGAGATTTTAAATCCAAAGCCAAACCACAGGATCCTACATTAGTCTACCAGCCCAACAAAAGTGCATGCATTCATCAAGTAGCAAATTGGAGTTCTTTTAATGCTGACAAGAAAGGCTGTAATCTCACCTTTCCCCTTCCCTGTGCTTGCTCTCCTATGTATCAACAGTGAAAAGGTTGACAGACTTGCTAATCTAAACCGTAAACACGCCTGGAAACCCCACCCAAATTATCTAGTGTACCTATTAGCAAGACAACATTGGTCCATTGATGCATAAAATGATTTTATGATTAAGAAATGCAACTATTTACATCAGTGTTCAAAATATTGAGAAAAATAGTCATATCCGAAGCAAACAAGCAAGATCATTTCCTCTCCCTCAATTTATCCTGGCTTACTACTAGTTAGCTTAATACAGGATGTTTCACTTGTTATCTTTTAAAATGGCAAGTGACTTTACTGGAGACAAGGCCAAATGGGCACTCACAAATCTGATTGACGCCCCCAAAAAGATCAGCACTTACACTCTTGATAGCCATCCCTAGCCCAAAGAATGGCCCTAGAACGTAAGGAAACATAACAAGACTAAATGTCCTATCATAAATTTTGAACATCCAACTCAAATTTAAGCTAATGAGAGTAGAAACCAATAGTCCAATATGCCATATAAGGCATAACAAACTTTACACATTATATATACCATAATACTAAATAATATATGTACAAGTTCAAATGCCAACAGTGGAAAAGAAATACCCATTGAGGAGGTTTTGGGATTAAGTTAATTGCACCTTCAATGCCAAATTACCGCGCTCCAACTTTTGGTCACGAATTTGACGCTTATTTCCAGTTAAATCATGCCCACCTTGGCCAGTATAGATAACATCCTCGGCATTATCCAGGTCATCCTCATACATCCCCGATATAACAATGGCCACGGCAAGTGGGAACGTATAATTATGGTACACCTGTAAATTTTGAAGGAAAAATGGTTGTCACATCAATCCGTATCGTGTAATGTACAAATTCGTTGAGTCAAAAATCCTCTAATTACTAGTAGTTATTGACTTACAAAATTTAGATGTACAAAAATATGATTTTACACCATGACTAAGCTACAAAGCAAGAAATCTTCAATCGTGGATAACCTATCACAGATGTCCAAAAAATACTGAGAAATACCAAGGGATTGGATAAAGACATGCTTAAACAGCATCCTTCATTCTAAACAACACTATTTTTTATAAAAGAGTACTGTATCAATGTAAAGTAAAGAAGTGAAGATTAAAATGTGGAGAACTAGAATCCTCCATGTAAAAAAAAATATCACATCAAAATCAATACAAAAGGGCAATTTGATCCCATCAAATATCAGCCATATAAACTCCTAAAAAAACTCCAGAACAAAATCAAAAAGACTTATATCTCACAGTATCTGCTACAAAAAAGAATAGTTTTTTAAGAACATGTGATTTGCAACCCATCCAAATACACCAAACAATATAAGACACAAGACATCTCCATGGAATAAGAGCCCTCTCCCATACCAAAACCTACAATATTCACAAAATAAAAGGTCCACTGACTTCTCCCTCAAAAAGCAGTGTCTATTCTACATATCATAGGGAATTGGACAATTCAAGATGGAGAAATAAAAAAAAAACAAAACAAAACATG
>Ga0307511_10005863_pt1 | contig 12422 bp, 6 predicted proteins | sample 13_EM_MG_FD_200266 | JGI IMG/M metagenome (GOLD analysis project Ga0307511, IMG submission 200266) | Populus trichocarpa ectomycorrhiza microbial communities from riparian zone in the Pacific Northwest, United States - 13_EM | ecosystem: Host-associated > Plants > Roots > Unclassified | place...
CTTTCAGATAAATTAACTGAATAACTTGGAAGGAGGAGTCATTTATAATTAATTAATTAATTATGAAAATAAAAAATAAAAATATTTATTTTACATAATGCTAAATTCCCAAGTGCTAAGTGCCATCACACACACACACACACACACACACACATCTAAATTTTGACTTTCCCTCTAAATCTTCCCTTCAACATCCAAATCTATTGATTTGACATTCCTCACATAATAGGATATAACAAAACCTCTTACTTTTCTAACGTGGGATAAAATTCTCTTTGTTTATCTAGCTAATGTACAAGCTATTTTATAATAGTGAACAATCGGCTAAGGGTGAGAAATTTAATTGTTTATACATAGAAATAGAAATAGAATCTAAGTTTTTAATTTAGAGATGGTGTTCATTATTATAGGTGGAAATTTCTATGCTCACAAATCTAAAATATAAATACTAAGTTCATATATCTATAATATAAATACTAAGTTAATATATCTTTTGAAATACATGTTTCTATTAATACTTTTTAGTAACACACTCAAATTATTATTTTGATTTCTGAAAATATAGAGTATTTTGATTTAAATCTTTTTTTTATCAGATTCCATCCATTTTAATTGTTAAATATGGCACATTGTTCACATGTTTCTCTAAAATTCTTATAAAAAAAGTCACAAGTTGATTTCTTAGTATTGTTTGTTTTTTCATTTTCTTGACAACAACGATGTAATGATATTTTTATCAGTGGTGGAGGTTGATTTTTTTCAATATAATTCCATGATAATTTCCTGATATAATTTTTTTCTTACATCTTACAATAAAACATGCACAACTTTCATATTAACAAAAACTAAAGGATGTGAAGAAACCACTGTTTACCCACATCCATTGCAATGTGAATTACAATAGTAATCCATAATATTTTGTTTTTTTTTTTGTTATTAAATTTTTGTTATGATTTTTAAAAAAATATTTTTATCAATTTTATCTTTTAATATTGAGATGATTGAGAATTGAGTTTTGCAATTTGTTTATTTTCATTGGCCTTTCTATAGGTTTAACGTGGTTTACGAGTTTGCTAGGGTAACCTAGGTTGCCCTAGTTTACAGGTTTGGTGAAGTGTCTTTTTTTTTCTTTTTTTAATTGAACTTGATTTTTTTTATCGTCAATGTTTTTCTCATATAGTTAAAAAATTAGTTTAAGAGAAAATCCATGTTATTAAACTTTATAAATTCAATGAACTTGTTCACAGGTTTGGCTAATTAACCTGGTTCGCAGATCTGACAAGTTTAACTTCTTTTTTCTTTCAATCAATTTCTTTTTTTCAATTTCATCCTTAGATATTGGATTAATTGAGAATTCAAATTCATAATTAGTTTCATTTTGTTTTATACGAGGTTATTGCGATCTCAAAAAAAATCTTGGTATTGGGTTGATGTTTGATTTTGCGATCGTTTATTTTTGTTATTATATAATTAAATAAAAAATAATTTTGAAAAAAAACAAATTATAATTTCAGTAGAGTCCATAACGTAGTTTACAAGTTTGACGTATTAGCCCAGGTTATCCAATTTACAAGTTTGACAAGTTTACCCACCGATTGTATATGCTTTTTGTTTTTTTTTTGGTCCTTTAATTTTTTAATTGATTCTTTTTTCAATTTTATTCTTCAATATTGGATTGGTTGTGAAATAAACTGCATGATTTATTTTTGTTTACTTGCTATAGTGTTTTCACTATCTCAAATAAATGTTTATTGTAGTGTTGGTGTTCAATTTTGTGAGCATCTATTTTTATCATATAATAAAATAAAAAAAGTTATCAAACCCAATAGAGTCCATGACTCAAGTCGCGGGGTTACTAGATTCGATCTAATCTGTCGTTGTCTTAATATAATTTTTAAAAGTTATCATCTTGAAGTTTTTCTAAAACTAAGTTTTGTTTTTATTGGTCATTCAGGTTGCATTTGAACCTATGAAATCGATCGATTTAAGTTGAATCAGATCCCATACGATTTAATTAGAAACTTTTTTTATATTTTAAATTTTTTTATTTCAATTCACACACAAGCCAATAAACTAATTATTTACTAAATCTAATCAACTTATTTGACCCGGTAAATATGATTTATTAAAAAAAAAAAGTCTAACTTATATTAAAAAATAAAAAAATTATTTTATTATAACTAGTACAACCGGCTATAACAATTCATTGGTAATTAAGTTGGTAATCTCTTAATTTATTCATCCCTTGTTGGGAAATGGGTGCGTCTCCACTATCCACTCCTTGGATGTCGTCGTTGTCGTCTTTTCACTTGGCTTTGAAGAAAACTTCAAGTTGAAAGAGCCTTTAAAAGTCTCCACAAGAAAGAAACTTCCTTAACAAAAAGAAACACCTTCTTGCATTAAAAAAGAAGAGCTTTCTATAAGTGAAGAGATTGTTTTGATTGAATTTCTTTGTAGAAAACAAAAAACTATAGTTTCTTGTCTTTGTGAGAGATCTTAGGACACCATGGCATCTCAGGAACACTTGGACAAGATGCAGTTACGACAGAATTATAGAAATCTCTGGCACACTGATTTAATGGGCACCATTCAAGCTGATGCCCCATGTAAGAATTTAGTATTTTACCAATGTTTGTTATGTAAAAAGTTGTAAACTTTGTGTTTGGTTTTTGGGGTTTGATGTTGACTTTTGTTTGTGTGTGTAATGTGCAGATTGCTGCTTGGCTTGTTGGTGGTGAGTGCTCTTTGATCTAGTTATTTATTTGCTTTGAAATGTAAATCTGATTGTTTTGTGGGTTCTTAACTTGGTATAACATGGCGTTGACTCTGATAGAGTGTCATGGCTTTGTTCAAATTTGGGCGATTTAGATTAATTTTTATTCTTTGGCAGAAAAGATTTATCCAATAGTTGTGTTTTTTTGCTAGTCGTGCTGTACTTCAGCCTACCATTAATGGTTTTTCCCTTTAGAAGTGAGGAAATATGGTTGAATGAGATCACTCTTTGGAACTCCTTCACTGTTTTGAAGAATTTAATTCACTCTTATACTCACTCTCCTTTGGTGACTCAAGTTATTGTTCCCTTGTTCAATAAGTTTTCGGATTTTAATAAATTGGCACGGATTGCCTGGAATTTGATTGTCCACATCGCATCATTCCACCTTCTTTGAAATGAATAGTGTTTGCGAAATACATGAACTCATTAGATGGTGCCTTCCAACATGTCCAGGAATTGTACTTCCTAACAGTATAGCTCAATATATGAGGCTTGAATTCATTTCGATTGAAAATTACTATCCCTTTTATTTTGATTCATACCCACATTCTGTATCCTTCTTTCATTCTTCCCTTTGTGTTGGTTTTCTTTTATGTACCAGAGACTCCTTCGTGGACATATCAAGTTAGCATCAAAATGCATTTTCAAGATTGAAATGTCAAAACTAACTTGCTTTGCTCTGTTCTTTTGAATTCCTTCAAAAGCGTTGTTTGAAATTCACTTCTTGCTCTTTCCTGATTGCAGAAAAGCAAATTAATTGTTTTGAAGTACTTTTTTTCTCAAAAATATCGAGCTTGAAAAGTGCTGTTCTATAATAACACCTATGTTTTTTTTTTTTTCATGATATATTTAAGAATTGTTATATAACCATTTAATTTGTGTTTTATTTGTCATATTTTGCATAGATTTTTTCTTAAATTATGAAGCACCCAATTCTCCTCCTTTCTTTTGTAGTGGGCCATGTGTATCGTACCTGCTCCGCAAACGAGCACTTTACAATGACATGTCAAGGTAATTAATGCTTTTGATTCTCATATAATGTTTCAAATTTTCTGTTATTTTCTGTTTAAGCAAGCTGTCCTCTTGTTCGTCACAGGTATGTTTGTTGTGCTGGTTACATGCCATGTAGTGGCAGGTGTGGTGAAAGTCGTTGCCCTGAACTTTGTCTCGCCACGGAGGTAGGGAATAGTTTGTTTTTGTCAACCAACATGTCTTATTCTATGTAGAAGTTTATTGTTCAAACATTCAGCTCCGGCATATTTATAAGATATTTGGAAGATATATTGAAAAAGAAAGAGTCATCTATAGAAGTTTTAAAACAGGAAGCAGTCTTGGGTGTTAAAGGCTTTTTTTTGTTTCTGAAATTCTTCCATATGCATGTTAGATTCATTTCCCCATGTAAGTTGAAGCAATTTTGAATTAAGATGTGCATCATATAGGTATACCACAAAAATATGGGTATCTTTCATGGTAATGTTCCTTTGTTGATTCCTAATACCTGGTGAAATATTTATCCTCCATTTAGTTTACTCTAACTAATATGAAATTGGAAGCATCCTTTCTACAATGGTGAACTAGTCAAAGGCAGAATGAAATTGGGATCATCAATATGCTTCTTCATGGATAGGAACTTGAAGATGGTTCTTGACATGCTTTTATGCTCACAATAGTCAACATATTTTAGCTTAACGCAGCCAGACACTGTATTGGAACTATCCACTCTAGTTGGTTTTATGGGTTTAAATAGCATCAAATGCTTTTATGCCTGCCATGAAACACATTCCTGTAATTATGATGTTAGTAACCCCAGTATCATGTTTGAATTTCCAGGTATTCCTTTGCTTTGGAAATTCAGTGGCCTCTACTCGTTTTATGTTGCAAGATGAATTCAACATTCAGACAACACGGTGTGATAATTGCATTATTGTATGCTCCCTCTCTCCCTCTCTCTCAAAAACACATGTTATTTGTGCTTATTTGCAATCAGTTAACATGTTTCCTCTTCCTTTTCAGGGTTTTATGTTCTGCCTCCAACAAATTGCATGCATATTTTCTATAGTTGCGATGATTGTTGGAAGTGGAGAAATTCAAGAGGCTTCTCAGTTGCTATCTTGTTTGGCTGAACTGGTGTACTGCACGTAAGTATTTACTTCGATATCTTATCATTGAATACGCTCAACTTAATTGGTTTGCAACTGTCTCACTGATTTTGTTGCGTCTTTTTTTCCCCTCTGGCCAGGGTTTGTGCTTGTATGCAGGTATGTTGTTGATCCACAAAACACCTTATTAACTACTGGTTTTTTGAATGACATCAAATCAGACTGCTAACTGGGTTATTTTTCAGACACAACACAAGGTTGAAATGGACAAAAGAGACGGCATGTTTGGGCCACAACCAGTGATGGCAGTGCCCCCTATTCAGCAGATGTCACGCATTGATCAGGCAATTCCTCCCTCAGTTGGATATCCACCTCAGGGATATGGACAGCCCTATGGTTATCCACCCCAGGCCCAAGGCTACCCTGCAGCAGGCTATCCTCCACCTGCTTATCCTCCATCAAACTATCCACCATCTGGCTATCCAAAGTGATCTTTTCACTGTGATAAATGTTGGCTTGCAATCTCAGACAACCATTTCAATGTGGCTAGTATTGGTTTGGAGGTGATAAAACGTTCGAACTTCAGAGTTGAGTGTGAAATGGGGAAATAAATGAGCTGGTTCTTATCTTTACTTTGCATGAGTATATGAATTGGTAATTTGTGCGTGCGTTGACTGTGCATTAAGACATAGAAATGAGTTGAGTGTGAAATGGGAAATAAATGAGCTGGTTCTTATCTTTACTTTGCATGAGTATATGAATTGGTAAATTGTGCGTGCGTTGACTGTGCATTAAGACATAGAAATGAGTTGAGTGTGAAATGGGAAATAAATGAGCTGGTTCTTATCTTTACTTTGCATGAGTATATGAATTGGTAAATTGTGCGTGCGTTGACTGTGCATTAAGACATAGAAATTCGTTATTGTGAATTTTATTGTCATTATCTCTTAGGACATAATCACTATTTTTCAGGTTGTCTTTATTATAGTTCTCCATTATATGCTTGGACAAAGTTCTATTCTGTGCATCTGCAAAATTCGGTGCAACTCGCAGCCTGAAGAGTTGCACTTATTTATTCCTTCGCTAGGACTGGAGCTGATTCCTTGTCACATAATGTGAATAAGAGCTGATATTTGGCTATCTAGTAAATGTTATTCTCATTCATTGTTGCTGTAGACATGATACTTCAAGAAGTAATAGCCTATTACCCTAAGAAAGAAACAAGAGCCTGTTACAAGCTTTTAGTGAGTGTAGAAGCAACAAGGCCGAATAGTTAAGGTGCTGTTGCCAGTAGTTTTTCTGTGCATTTGTTGGATCAAATTCTCTTTCTTGGTGGCTCTTTGCATTGCCTAAACTGTTTTCAAACATATTCATTTTGCTTAAAAAGTGATTTCTCAGTCTTGTTACAAAGGGATTTTCACTTTTCAGTCCCAAAAAAAAAGTAAGAAGAAAAATAAGTGTTGGGGCTAGTAAAATGAATGGATGGTTAGCCTCAAACTTACAACCACGCAGTCCAGACCGACTAAAAAGAGGCTCAATTGTACTAGAAGACCTTGAAGGGCTTTCCCATTGTAAACTCGAGAAACAAAATGTTTTGTAGCCTTATTTCGTTAGTCCATAAATCAGATCAAATTTCATTTGTCAACTTTTCTTTGTGGTTTTTTTTTTCAAAATTCACAAATAAAATTACACAAGTGAGAAAAATATATTTAGTTTATAAATATGCAACACAATAAAAACATGGCAATATATAATCATAACAAAAAGAATAGCATGTTTAATTACTAAACAAATATATAAATTTGCATAAATGATTTAATTACAATCCTAGTATGCATACTAATATATATGATTAAACAAACAAAAAAAAATACTTGTCGAAGCATTTTAAAATTAATCAAGATTTTTTGTTTATAAAGCTTTATTGTTCCTTACTTTGTACAAAAAAGACTTTCTTCAATAAGCCTCATATTATTCCAACAACACAACCCTATTTAGGTGCACTTCTAAGTAAGATCCAACGAACTAAGAAAATAGTACTAAATAATCTATCTACAAGGATTGAATCTAAGCTTTAGAAAATAAGAAAATTTTAAAGACGAAATATAGCTTAAAAAACTAGAAGAGTTAAGTTGAAAAAATAGATTAAAAAAGTAATGAATTTCTGTACAAAATCTGCTCAAAATAGTGTAGAAAAACCAACCTTTAAATATTCTTCTCCAACCCCTTTTTTATAGAGAATTTAAGGAACTAAAAACTTATCGAATTCTCTCACTGACAACTAACAACTTTGATTACCCACTATAAAACCAAAATTAAACTTGAATTTTTTTTATTTAAATCAGGTGGATTTTAAGCTAAAAAATTTATTCAGGTATTGTTGAAAGAGTTCTGAAAAAGCTGATCAAATTCTAACATTCATAGACTAGACAAAGTGAAAGAAATAAGTCTTCATGGATCAAACTCAAGCCTAAATCTCAATTGGCAAAAAAATATTTTGTAGTATAAAAAATTATTTTATAATAAATCCAAACCCATGCCTCAACCTGGGTTAGTGTATGCATATGTGTGAGTTTAAACCTAAATCTCAATTTACTTAAATCGTCTCTCCTTTAAAAACTTGAGTGCTCTTTGAGTCTAATTTTAACTCTTCACCTTTTCATTAAATAAATCACAATAAAATATATTTTTTCAATGTGGGATATAGTTTTTAGAGGGTTTCGGGTTTCACTAAAACATGACAACTAAGAGTTATTCAAAATTAATTTTTCATTCATCTATATTTTTTTAAAATCATATTAAAGTTTCATGTTAAATAACTTATATTGAATATTAAATTCCAATAAAGTTTCAACCTCTAAAGTGAGTAGATCTCACTTTTAACTTGGTCTCAAATTAACCATGTTTTTTAAACAAATTTTCAACATTTACCACCACCATCACCACTTTATATCTAAGTTAGGATATAAACAGGTATTTGAATGAGGGATGATGACCTTGAATTGAACCATTAGGTATGTTCCATAAACGTTAAATTGCTTGTATCCAATATTGGAATTGGTTTATAAAACATGTAATGGGTCTTTTAAAGCCAAATTATATGTTATGTCTACTTATATTTGGGGTTAAAACCATGTTGGATTTTTTAAACCAACATGAGTATTTTAATATGAAATATTAATATGTTTTAAAAAACCAATTAAAGGTGAATGAGAAATTATAGACATTCATGAATTATGTGTATTAATATTTTGGCTTTCAAATCCGATAAATAGGTGTCTTGGATGGATAGAAAAGTATCAATAAAATTTATTGAGTTCTTTCCTTCATTTGTTGTTTTGTTTTCTTAGACATATTCTAATTTTTTCTCTAGACATGTTCTAATTTTTTCTCTTATTCCAGAGGTTAGGTTCGATCTTTGTAAAGAGATATTAAGTATAATTCATTTGAGTTCGTTGGATCTTGTTTAAGAATGCATTAAAATAAGATGAAGTTGTTGACTTACTGAAAAAAAAATTGCACCGAGTGAGAAGTAAAAGAATCTTAAGGATAAATGATTGATCATTGACAATAACAAAAAATCTCAGCTTGATGAAATTCCAAGACCTTCAACGAGTAAGTGCTTTACATGCTTTTATTTTAAATATTATTTCAATATATATTTTAGCATGCATATTAGAAGTTAGTTTCAATCTCTTATGTATGATTTAATATTTATTTTGTATGTAAACTTGTTTTATGTTATGATTGCAAATTTGCAATGAATCTATAATTTTACATGATTATATATAAACTAAACATTATATATTCACATATCTAGTTTCATGCAATGATTTTGTACAATATACAAATCCCAGTCAACCTCGTGCACCCACCAACTCACCAACTTATCTACGAAAATTAAACTCTACAACACATCTACATGATGATGGAACCCAAGCAAGTAGCTTATCCACATTTAGCTAAAACTTGGCTTCAGCGTAGGTTCACCATTTATGTCCACATGCCCCACATTCTTTGTCAACAACATTAACACTATTTCTTGAAAGCTCGACATAGTTAAAATGGGTACAAATTCTAGAGCTTGTGAAGACACTTCTAGAGCTTGGAATTGCAATATCATTATGATCAGAAATGAATCCAGACTTTGTAAAATAGGAAGAGAGGAGTGGCAGAATATATAATTTTGACATGGAAGGAGGGGGGGGTAATTTGTAAGAATACATTAATTTTTTTGTAAATTTAGTAGGATTTTGAGAAACTTTTCGAAAGGAGGCCAGTGCCATCCCTAATCAGCTCCTAAATTCAACATTCTTGATCTCTATCAAGGCTTGATATAAAGTACATCTCCAAAATATCCAAATGTTAAAATTTAGAATTTTTATTTAAAACCTCGTATTAAAACCCTAAAAAAGAAAAGAGTTAAAAACTAGAAGAAGAAAAAAAGGTGAGGCATGGTTATTTGCATTATTTAATCTAAAACCTGTCAGGCATCCTATGAAACAAGAGCAAGAGCAAATTATTTGTGCAAAAACTCCCAACGAAATTCTTGCAAAATCACTAATTTAAGCTAAATAAATTGTTTCCATATTCGTATGTAATTGTATATTTCTATAAATGTGTCTTTTTGTAAGAGGAAAAAAGAAATATAATAGGAGTTTTGAGAGCTCTTTCAAGAAAGATAGCAAGACTTGGTTTATTCACATCTCTTTCGTAGTTGATATTTCTTAAGATAAAAGGGCGTTAGGAGATTTGTGTGACCTTGTGATGCATGTGATCACTCCAAAAACTATTTTTTGTTTTATTATTGAATATTAATTTAAAGTTTTCATTTGTTTTGCTCGTTGTGGGTCGTCTGGGCATAGAAATGGTAGCATAAATAAATAAATAAAATATTATATGTGTATAGAGAAGCCCTACGCAATGAATTAAAATATAATACCATTATCTTTTGAGTGATTCCTGTGATAAGAAAACCTTATCTCTCTCTATCATCTTAGCATCTCATCTCCATTTGTATATCATTGTTCAAATGTACTAAAATCTTATCAATGAAGAACGAAGGTGCTGTGGTTACAGGTTTACAGCATTTGTTGATGGCATGGTTGTAAATATGAAGATCTAGTCTCTTAATTTGGTCAACTTGACACTATTTTTTAGTCATTTATTAGGAGCTTCGTTAAAATTATATTTGACTGACTCTTGAAACGTAGAAAAAAAGTAATCTAAATACGTAATAATTTTGTTATTTGATGTTGTCATTGCTAGAAAATATACAATTAAAAAGGAAGAAGTCTTAATTTGTTCAAATCTTATCTTAATTAGTCCCTTATGAATGAGATTTTTTTTTATGCCACGTCTATATTGGTACTCAGGAGATCTATTATGACTCCACTAGAAAATTGAAAAATAAATAGGGGAAATACTAATGTCCTTTAAGATGGTTTATTTGCATTAATAATCTAAAATTTCTTTACCTAATTTAGAAGTTTGATATTTTTTGTTTTGTTTTATAGGAGACATATAACGCCAATATGGTTGTAAAATTTGACAAAAACACTTCCTGCACCCATCCTCCTCGCGATCCTCAAGTGTGGTATGAAGTTGTTGTTAATAATCTACCTGATAGAAATTATGTTTATGATATACATATAATACTGACTCGAGAACCGAGGGTAGGTTGTATTATTTTAACTGTGGGCACAACGCATTCTAACCCAAGCTATACATTATATGACTTTGATGAGATTGTCCAGAAAAGAATTTAGGAATAACTGTCTATTGAGATGTAGAATATGAGAGCAAGAATAAGAGCAAAACTCTAACAATAAACTATGATATATTGGGATCAAATGAGTGCAACTATAAGTATATTTATTTCTCCTCCTCCTTGATCTTTTGATTCATGATCTTTTTTTCCCCCTCTACCTTCTTAAGAATTGTAACGTGGTGTTCATATCTATCTACATATGTTTAAAAAATATATGTGTATGAAATTTTGTTTATCTTATTATTGTGAACTATATATTTAAATGAATTGTGAAATTATTTGTATTAGTAAATTTTATTTTGAAGATGTATTTTTGTTGTAGTTTATTGTGAACAATCTTATTATTGTGGTTGGGAATCATAAGAAAAAAAAATATAATTTTTGATGGAATTGCCGACATAAGATTCTGTCGGGAAACTACTAAATGGCTATGAATTGCCACACACAAAAAATGAAATCCTAACAAGATACTTTTCAATAACAGTTTCCTATAGGCGATTCGGTCAGAAAATTTCAATGCCGACAGAACCATCAATATACTCCAACAAAATATTCTGTCAACATTTTTAAATTTTTTGGTAGTATGAGTTGCACAATGAATGAGAGCTCCCTCTAACTATATTCTTGAACATAATAAGCCATGCCACAAATTTCCAGTTATTTATCTCAACACTTGGACATATTATAGCAAAATTTCCAAAATAAAAAAATATATTTTTATTGGAAATTCCAAATTTAACCAACGAACGCTATTAAGGTACACAAAGATTTTAACCTGGAAGGCTTGAAGAGGGCCGGCTTCTCAAATTTCTCAAATCGCGTCTTTCGAAAGAGGAAAAGGAAGAAAAAGAAACGAAGGTAAAGGGAGACAAAAGAAGAAAGCAATTGCTGACCAGAATCCCAGGGGCAAATGAAAAGGTTCCTCAAAATCTGGACAGCATAGATAACCACTTTCATGTTCGTGTTCTATTAATAAACGAATAAGATCAAAATATGGTGTTAAAATGCTCAATTGCTTGGATGGTATATCTGTGAAGGTGACTTAATTAATTGAAGCTAGCTACCTTGCCTTTCAAGACCTGCACCAAACTCAAAGAAATGTGAAGTGGAAGAAAGCAGGATGCATTGATGTTCAGATATATTTACAGTGGCTCTTTGAACTTTAATTCCAAATCCAACTAGAAATTGCAATGAACAGCAAAACCATTAACGTCTAGCTGTGAGGCCTCGATTTTGTCTGCTTCTAGCAACAGTTAATAATGTCACCTTCAATAATCATTATTTATTTATGGTTGAAAAACCCAACACACACGCAAAAAAGAAACCAGAAAATGAAAACAAACATTATCCACGCCTACGTACAAAATATCACTAGTATTATGAATGAGCTAAAGAAAAGTGTCATGATCCTCTGCCCAGTAAACCAAAATATCTAAAATTGAATAATCTAGTAGCTACAACAGTGCTAAAAGTTTAGTAACAAGGTTTGCTTCTCCTGTAATTTTAAGTTCAAGTCTTATGATTGCTAATATAATGATCACTGGAGGCTTACATGGTCGTTAACTTCAAGACCCGTGGAATTAATCGAGGTACGCACAAGCTAACCCGAACACCCATATTAATAAAAAAAATATCCAAAATTGATAGGAAGAAAACATTGAAAAAAAAATTTAATTTATTAGAAAACGCAAACCACCTCTATCACTGGTAGAAGTTTGGAGTTGAAATGTGTGGTTAAGACACACATCTCAATTGGAATGCATCTCCTACAAATTGAAAT
>Ga0307511_10005864_pt1 | contig 12421 bp, 11 predicted proteins | sample 13_EM_MG_FD_200266 | JGI IMG/M metagenome (GOLD analysis project Ga0307511, IMG submission 200266) | Populus trichocarpa ectomycorrhiza microbial communities from riparian zone in the Pacific Northwest, United States - 13_EM | ecosystem: Host-associated > Plants > Roots > Unclassified | place...
CCAAGAGCTTTCTCTCTTCTAAATTCTTATAATGATTTTCTTTCTCATCTCTAAATCTCTAAAGATCTAATGAACTAAACGTAAAAAAATAATATCTGATGTGAAAATGAAAAATCCAAAAACAAAAGGAACTGAATATAAAAACTAAAAATGCAGGGACTAAAGTATAGTATCATGTATCCCTTGAGCAATATTTATGAGAAAAATAATTTAAATTTTTATTAATATCAATTTTAATTCTTGTTCTCTTGATTTTATTTTCTTACAATAATTAGAAAATAGGCTCTATGAAATTGACCTGTCATTTAGCTCCTGCACGATCTCCAATCCAAGAACAATGAAAACATAACGCGTGGGGGGACAAATTGAAAAGAAAAGTTTGATGAATAAATTGAAACAGATCGAAAATGACTTGTCATTAAATCTAGCATGATCTCTGACACACCAGACACAAGAAAAAATAAATTCGAGTGTAGTGAAAATAAAACTTGTGAGGACTAAATTGAAAGAAAAAAGTTAGATGATCAAATTGGAACATATAAAAAATACGAGGGGCCTGGGATGGAAATCTGCCTAGCGAACATTGCTATTATCATGCAATCCAAAGAGAATAAAAAATCCACTAAGGAGTTAGATGACCAAATAACAAATTTGAAGGACTTAAGGATAAAATCCGCCTAGTAAACAATGCCGTGAATAATGAAACGTGAAAGTATGAAATAAGAATAGAGAGAGCACAGTAAACAACCAATCCTTTTTTAGTTTATTTGTTAATGTTAGTGTTAATAATTAATTAATTTTAATGTTAATGTAGGATTTTTACAACTTAATTAGGAGTGGATTAGGTAATTGATGGATTTTAAATACTAACCTGTTGCAATGAGGTGGGCAAAAAAATGGCATGTTGACACGCAAGGTGTCGTCTCGTTCAAAAATATAGGAGTTGGTGAAACCGCTGACTATGCGCCCTCATTTCATGACCGTAATCGCTCCCTCCCTTTTCAATTCACACTCTCTTAAATCCTGCTTGCATTCTTATTCGCTAGTCGTTTAGGCTGATTATCATCTCTTGTTTCGTCTACGACTTTTTCTTCTTCTTCTTCTTCTTCTTTCAATGGAGAAAGAGCAATATCCAGTTCCTCCATCAGAGATCCAAACCAGGGTGAATTCAAGAAGAGGAGGAAACAACTCTATTATACACCCAGTAGAGATGGAAACACCTAATCATCAAGTGTCGCTGGCAGTGGCATCATCATCATCTCCAAGTCCAGTGGTGCATGGAAAAGCCAGGCCTTTCAAGAAATGGTGGCCTTGGTTAATACCTGCTTTTGTGATTGCCAATGTTGTTATGTTTATTATCACTATGTATGTCAACAACTGTCCCAAGAACTATGTCTCTTGTATTGCTCGGTTCTTGGGTAGGTTCTCTTTTCAGCCCTTCAAAGAGAACCCTCTTCTTGGTCCTTCATCCATTTCGTAAGTTCCTGTTTTTTTTTTTTTTTTTTTTGCGTGTGATAATACTGCTTGCAGTCTATACGACTCATGGACTGGTAAGTTTAAAAATCGTTGAGATATAATAAAGTACTGGTTCTGATTGTACTTAATAAATATTGTTTCAGGCTACAGAAGATGGGGGCTCTAGATGTACAGAAAGTGGTTGATGGACATCAGTGGTGGCGGCTCATCACCTGCAATTGGTTACATGGAGGGGTTTTTCATTTGTTGGCGAATATGCTATCTCTTCTGGTTATTGGCATTCGGCTCGAGCAGGAATTTGGGTTTGGTTTGTTCTTCTAACTTGATTCATCATCATCATCATCATCATCATCGACATCATTACTATTGCATTACTGTGCATAAATAGCATATATAGCAATTACAAATCTGAAAAATTACCGATTATCAAGTTTCAGCACCTGCTAAATTCTTTCAATATGATGTCGTGGACATTAAAAAATATTGTAGTTGAATTAATTTCAAATCACCGTAAACTCTCTCAAGGAAACGATGTTGCTTATATGAGTAAAATGATGTTGCTTATATGAGTAAAATGATTAAGAGTAAAAAACTTTCTGTAGTAATATTTGTGCTTGACAATTCCAAAGAGGGAAATTTGTCTTATTGGTGAGGATTATTAAAAACTTAAAATTTCAAATTATCCGAGTGAATAATTATTTTGAACAAGCACAGGATATTGGAAAATATGTTTAGTTTACAGCAATAAAAGACCATGGTTACTTTGGGAAGCATCATGATGCACATAGCTAGGCACATGCACAGTTCTCTTGACAATTTTGCTTTTCTTCTTCTTGATTAAAAAAATGGATGTAGTGTACTAAAAAGAATAGAACCAAAAAGGGTAGAGGGAGAAGTGAAAGGAGAGGGAACTATTAGCATATTTTGTTACATATTAAGTATTTTAATGCTAAAGCAGTGATTTGAAGAAGAGTGATTTTTGTTATTCTGTTCAATGCCTAAGGCCTAAAACTCGTGGAATGTTCACATTGCTTTGTTGTTCATACCAGTATCATCTTTTTGAAATGATCGTTTGGTCTGGAGGTGTCTGATTCCCAAATTAGTTTCAAGATGTTTTTCATTTTGGACTTTAAGCTGGCAAATATTATGTTTTCTGCATTATTGAGAGGTAACACTTGCAGCCCTGTACATGATGCCGTGCATTACCACTAAGTTTTAACTCCCTTTTTTAAGTTGTTCCTCCTTAATACCATTTTTATTTGTCTGCGTAGGAGTGTCCATATCTGAAACCATGCCTTTTTTCTTCCCCCTCCATTAGTCTTTTTTTCTTGTCGATATTGTTCTTCAATTGGGAAATATGTAAGTGGAAACTTTGATCTACAGGTACAAGTCTGATGTAGTCTAGGTTAACTGCCATGGACGTTGACAATGCATATATGATACTTTTTGAGTGTATCACGATGTTTTCTGCTAGTTGAGAACCCTCAATATATGAAAAACAAGCTGTTCACACCAAACTTTTTTCCCATTATTATAGGTTAATATTGTTGGCTCATTTCTGTTTAATTGGTGGTTTACAGTAAAGGTTGGTTTGCTATATGTCATCTCTGGATTTGGTGGGAGTTTGCTATCGGCTCTTTTTATCCAATCGAATATCTCTGTTGGTGCTTCTGGTGCACTTTTTGGTTTACTTGGGAGCATGCTCTCTGAACTCATCACAAATTGGACTATATATGCTAACAAGGTACCTTTTGCACCACCTTTAGTTGAAGCATGATTTGTAAAATGGTAGCAGAATTCTACTAATTTATATTGTTGAGCTCATTATCTTACAATTCTCGGCACAAGCTCAGGTGGCAGCTTTCATTACACTCGTGGTGATCATCGCTGTCAATCTAGCATTGGGAATTCTACCACATGTTGACAACTTCGCCCATATTGGAGGATTTCTTTCTGGTTTTCTCCTCGGGTTTGTGTTCCTGATCCGCCCACAGTTTGGATGGTTTAGTCAAAGACGTGCTCCTCTTGGGTATATTCCAGCCTCAGTAAAATCTAAGTTCAAGACATATCAGTGTGCATTGTGGATCATATCTCTAATCCTTTTAATTGCTGGGTAAGCATTTCAAAGTCTGTTGTCTATTTTTAAGCAAATTCGGTTCCTTTGATTAAATTATTCTTAAACAAAATCAAAAAGGAAAAGTATTTCTGACCTCGACACCCCAAAACTATAGGAGACGTCAAGTAATTTGTTTGGCAACTTAGTATGCGCATGAGATTGATATCCCATGGTCTACATTACAACATCCTTTGTTGCTATCTCTTCCCCATCCAGCTATCCCCTTTATCCTGATTCTCAGTATTCATTAGTAATGCATACAGTTACATATAGCATGCTTTACCTTACGCTAATCTAACTGTAATTTGCAGGCTTACCATTGGCATGGTTCTGCTTCTCCGGGGAGTTGATGCAAATGAACACTGTTCATGGTGTCATTATTTGTCTTGCGTCCCTACTGGAAAATGGAGTTGCAAAACTGAGCCTGCATACTGTTTGGTAACAAAACTATTCCCCCCTTCCCAACACACACCCGCTTCCTGCATGTTATATGTATATATATATATATACACATCAGAAAGTATTGTCCATTTAAAGGTGGACCATTTCCTTTCACAAATCTGGATTACTTTGTCAAATGGATTCAATGGCCTAATTTATTTTTTTATTTACCGAATGCTGGATGGGTTTTAAAAATCTGGATGGAAACATTGATGTTACGTTTTTTGCCAATGCATCCTTTTAGATCAGGTGGTAATGATTATGCAAGTTGCGGACATGTTGACAATGCTTTGTTGAAAAGCAAGAGTCACAATGTGCAGACAGAGTGTAGGGTCTAAATGCATGTTCGCCATGCATAGGATTAGCCATTGAAAATAGTTTGTGACTTGCATTTTAATTTGTGTTTTGTGAAATATACCATAAGCTTAAGCCTGATGCTGCAAATATCTCAATATTGCAGTCCACCCAAATAGGCAACCAGCTGAACTTAACGTGCTCAAGCAATGGAAAATCCAGCGTGTACATATTGCCTGGCGCAACGAGTTCTCAGATTCAGGGGTTATGCACTGGGCTCTGCCGTTGAATAATGCAAGTTGTGTGTATGGAAGTGGACACTAGCCAGATACATGTACAAATCATATAATTGGTCCCAGCTTTTCGAAAGCAATTCCGTTCATATTTTTAGACAGTTACTATCCCCTCCTCGTCCCATGTTCCCAACACTCTTTTGTGTTGAATCATTGTGTAAATTTCCCTGTTACCTTTGTAACTAGCAGGTGATGTTTTTTAAGACTATAACCAGCTACAGGGCTATTATTTCGTGAGAATATTATAATAATTTTATTTTATAGTGAGTATTTTACGCCGCTTTGGTGGCCAGGCAGGAGCGCATACAGTTTCAGGAAATCATGTGTCCGATCATAAAGGGGTGCAGCTTGTATTTGATTGTTGAAAATTATCAGGCCCAGGCCCAACAAGAGGTTTTGAACGCAGCGTTTCAGCAACTCTGAAAGAGTAGACAGTAGGCTCAGCTTATCTAAAGAAAAAGAAAAAATAGAAAAAATCTGTAACCGAGAAGAGAGGCTTCTTCTTCTTCTTCTCCTTCTCTTACAAAAAATGATTTCGGTTCGAGCCGTTAACTCTTGCTCTATATTTCGCTCATCACCTCCCGTTTCTTCCTTCCGCTGCCGTCTCAATAGCCATTTGAGGACCACCACCTCCTCCTCGCACCATGACCGCTACTCCAAATCAGGCTTTGGCTTCCCTATGTTCCGGTTCGACCTTCCAATTCTTGGTCATGGCGATGTACGGAGCTACTCCCTTCAAAGTTTCGTTGATACGGTGTTGGAAGAGCTGGCTTCTTATCGCAAACGCAAACGCCAAGGCATTTGCTCTGCTATCAAGTTCCGTCTCATCTTGACCTTCCTAATCTATTATTAAGAAGAAATATCTGCAATTATTATTATGTGATTTTGATGTGTGTAATTGAAAAGGAAAATGATAATGACTGGGCAGATTAACGACGGGTGGAGAGGCTTTAGATGATAAACTGGTGAACCAAGCGGTGGAGAAAGGATTATTAGTGGAGTTCAAGAAGGATTCAGAGAGAGTATTGCTGGCAGTGGTGCAGAGACGTGATGGAAAGAAGAATTGGATGGTGTACGATCAGGTTCAAGTAGAAACACAACTAAGGTTTTGTTTTTGTTAGACGCTTGAGATTAAATGACTGATTATTGTGCTTTCTCTGTGTAGTTTAGAATGGTGTTACTTCCTCGATTAAACCCCAACAAATTACTTATATTGTTCCCGGTGTTGATAATTTTGACCAAACCCAAATCTCAAGCTTTATTCAGAAAGCTCAGCAAAACTTGGTTAGTTCATGTCGTTATGGGCCGCTGTTTTAAATAAGTGTGTGTGTACATAAACCTAGCATGTTTTAATATGGTGCAGGACTCCTCGTTGCTTGAGTTTGCTTGGATTGAGCTTCTTGAAAAGAATAAGTCAGTTACACCAGAAGAATTAGCCGAGGTACTCTACCTTAGAATTTCCAATTTTTGTTACTGCTTCATGTCTCACTTCTCCACTAATGATGTTCCTGCCCTAATTTGCAGATGATTTTTGGCAGCGTGGAGCCTCTTGAAAGTTATTGTGCCCATCTTTTGCTATCAGAGGATGATCTATATTTCACTGTGCTGGAGACAAAAGGTTATCGCTCTATTTATGGGCCTCGACCTCCTATGCAGGTGGATGCTTTTTATTTTTATATTTCATTAAATTTATTCCATAGAGGCATAAAATTCTTGCTAGCCTTGATTTATGGATTTTGTATGTTATGTTTCATTTGATGTTACTGTGGTTTGAGAAAAGCCAGCAGCTATGAATGATTTAAAACTGCTACCATCTGAGCAGTTGCATTATCTGGTTTTTGCTGTGGTAGCGGATAATTTATAATGAATCCTGGTAAAACCATATCTTGTTTCCATTGCTTCCATAGTAGGAAATCCATAGCAACTATAACATAAGAAATCAAGGAGCTATATCTTATTACCTTTTTCTTTAGTGTATATATAATTAATTTGATCATATATTACTAAGGCACTTGTCCCAACAGGATTGTGATGATTTACTCCTGGTCTGAAGCTTTTTCTATTTTGCCCACCTCAAAACGATTTTAAACTTGCAGAGGCATTTGTCTGGAATTGGACTAGGTTTCTTACTATACTGGCTTGATATGCCTTTAAGGATGAGATCAGGCTTTTCTATGTTTGTCTTGTTCAACTGAAACCTGGTTAATTTTCGTCTTCTTCTTTGTTAACTCCTGCTTCTTGCTGGTGGTCTTAATATTGGTAGTAAATAAGTTGTTTAAACTTTAAAGTGGATCTATTACTAATGCATGTTTTTTAGCAGATCACTTTTTGCAAATTCAATGTTTTTAGTTTTCTTCTATTTTATGGTAAGCAAAATATCCATTTATTTGAAAAGCTAGGTAGAAGAACTTATGCGTAGGAAGCTTGCAAAGGAAGCTGCTGAGAAAGAACTTCAGGAGTTTGTGCAACTACTAAAATCTGCCAAGGCAATGCCTTCAAATGCAAAACCCCCCAAAACTTCATGGGTGGTTGAAGAGAAAATCCGATGCAAAATTGAGTCTCTTGAAGCATATGCAATTGATGCATGCAAAAACAATGACCAAAAGAGAATTGCAGGGATGGTAATCTTTCTTAACTTCACCAAGTTTGCTATGCTGAACCAGATGAAACCTCCTACAAAATACTTCAGGAAGCATTAGTTTCATGAAAAGAATAAAAGAAAACATGATATCTTTTCATTGCTGCTTGTTTTTTTTCTTAAGTATTCAACATCTGCTATTCTGCATATGATTTTCTTTTCCCTTTTATTTGGTGGGTCAGATCCTCACAGCAATGGGAATGGGGAAAACAGCATCCTCTGCATTAAACCTCCTCATAGATATTGGATACTTTCCTGTCCATGTCAATCTCGATATGTTGAAGCTCAACATTCATACTGATCATCCAGATGAGATCATATCAGCTGCTGAAGATCTTCTATCAGAGCCGGTTGACCCCGACAAGGCAGGCTTGCTTCCCTTTTAGTTTTAATGTTGCGTATGCCAAGTTTCGAACAAGGGATACAAGCATTTTCCTGGCTAATTTCAAGAAAACAATATATGAATTGTTCTCTTATACTATTTTTTTTTGTCTGATACTCTTCTTGCTCATTTTGTGTTCTTTGTGTTTAGATTAACAGAAAAGATCTCACTCACTTGAAAGTCTATGCCATTGATGTTGATGAGGCTGATGAGGTAACTTCCACTGCATGTTTATGGATTGCATCTTTTGTGAGACTTCTAAATTGCCCTTGATCTTTTCCTACTGTATGGATATTTAATCTTGAATCGTGTTGGTTTTCCTATAGCTTGATGACGCATTGAGTGCAACGAGGTTACAGGATGGGCGAATTAAAGTTTGGATACATGTTGCAGATCCAGCGCGGTATGTACAGCCAGGGAGTAAAGTAGACAGGTATTGTTTGGGATTTTGTTCCATAGATGAAGAACTACCTTTTGTTTATATTAGTCATGTTCAAAATGTTGAGGCATTTCCTAATGTGTAGAGAGGCAATGAGAAGAGGGACTTCTGTTTTCTTGCCCACCGCTACTTATCCCATGTTTCCAGAGAAACTTGCGATGGAAGGAATGAGTTTGAAACAGGGAGAGGTTTGCAATGCTGTTACTGTATCTGTTATTCTGCATTCTGATGGCTGGTAAGTGGTAAAATAGATTTCTTGGATATGCTTTCTGTGAGATTTAATTTGCAATGCTCTAGTTTGTACAAGTATAAATGGAACTTCAGGAATGCCGTGCAGATTAGGATCTCATAAATAATATAGGTACTTTAGATATCTTGAGACTTATCTCTTATGCTAGCTCTGAAATGGCTTTTGATTTTACTCAACTAAGGTTTTACCTACAAATTTACAATAGAGAACTTTAAATAAGTGTGTTGTAGGAAGCCATCAGAGACATTATCCTGTGCTTTGTTGGCTATTTGGAAGTCACTGTAGTGTAAACCCACATCTATCGAAGTTCTCTAGATTATTGACCTGGCCTCTGGGCCTGTAAAAAATTGGTAATAATTGCTTGCCAATTTCATTCCAAATTTTGAACTTTGGTGTTGATAGGAGAATATTCTCTTAGGTACCACTGTCTGTGATTCATCAACATATTGATCAACAGTACTTTTATTTTAGATTGGTTGTAAAAATGCTTATGAACTGAAGTGTCAAGACTTGTAAAAGATGTTATTTTATTAATGAAGACCATTTTATGCCCTATGCTGGATAGCATTGCAGAATACTCTGTGGATAACTCAATCATTAAACCAACCTATATGCTGACATACGAGAGTGCATCTGAGCTGCTTCATATGAACCTGGATGAGGAAGCTGAATTAAAACTTCTTTCTGAGGCTGCATCTCTTCGGTTACAGTGGCGTTGTGAACAGGTTGGTTTGAATATACAATCAAATTACGTTTTAAATATGTACAAAACTGTTAAGATTGGATTTGATAAATTTTTTCCCTCTTCCTTTCTGTACCTTTTATTTTTAGAATCTTTCTTGGATAATTTTCATTTTATCATTGAAAGTTATTCTCACTGATTATGCTAAGAGGACTAGCTGCTTTGCAATATGTATTCATGGCTTTAGGCTTTCCACAAATTGATAGTTGTGAAGATATTAATGATATCTGATGGATACATTGATGATTAGGGATAACAATAAAAACAAATGCATATTTTACATGCGCTTGTTTCTTAGAAACTGGTGTACCTATCCTTTTCACTTTTATAGTGTCTCTGCATGGAGGGTTGTGCTGACTCAATAAGGTTGCGAACTCTTTTCTTTTTAAGAATGATAATCTACTCTCAAATCACTGATTATGCTTACAGTTACACAGTAATGTGCTTGAGTTCATGATTAGGTTTTGAAGTCTGTCACTTTAGTGCGGAAGGATAAGGTTGTCAAGGCCAATATATTTAAGACTTTCTTGAGATAATCTATGACCTTGTAGCAAGATTCTTGGGCTCTTATTTCTGTGACATTTAAGTGCTCATGCATTTTTCAGGGTGCAGTTGACACAGCCACATTAGAAACTCGCATCAAGGTCCCTAATCCAGAAGATCCAGAGCCTTCAATTAACCTCTATGTTGAAAACCAGGCTGACCCTGCAATGCGACTTGTCTCTGAGATGATGTTACTTTGTGGGGAAGTTATAGCCACTTATGGCTCTTGCAACAATATTCCTTTACCCTATAGGGGGCAGCCCCAATCAAATATTGATGTATCTGCATTCGCACATCTTCCTGAAGGACCTGTCAGGAGCGCAGCTATTGTTCGAATAATGCGCGGTGCTGAAATCGATATCAGGAAACCCATACGCCATGGAGTCTTGGGACTTCCTGGTTATGTTCAGTTTACTTCTCCCATCCGTAGATACTTGGATCTTCTTGCTCATTATCAGGTGAGTTTCTTAAATTCATGTCAATGCATTAACTTGTTTTAGTTTATTTGAACATCCCTTTTACTTTTTCATATAAGTCTATATGTATTTTTTAATGATATTTACGTCGTCGCCGGAACATGGGCCGTACAAGCTATATAAACTAATAAACATTTGTGGATGCATGTAGGTCAAAGCAGTTCTTAGAGGCGACTCCCCTCCTCTCTCTGCTGGTCAGCTGGAGGGTATGGCATCACTAATTAACATGCAAACTAGGGTAGTAAGGAGGCTCTGCAGCAGCAGTCTTCAATATTGGATGATAGAATTCTTGAAAAGGCAACCAAAGGAGAAAAAATATCGTGCATTGATCCTCAGGTTCATTAAAGATCGGGTTGCAGCTCTGCTACTAGTTGAGGTAAGGATAGTTTATTACAGTAACAAGTAAAGCCTGTTCCCCAATCCACTTTAACCACTTTCCGTTCTTCTCCCCCAATCCCTCATCCTCCAACCAAAAAAGGAGAAAAAGGAACAGAAAAAAAGGGAAGATCCAAACGCCGTAAACTCTTTGGATTCTCAGGTTGTCTTAATGCCATGGTGGTTGATCATGTTTATTAGTTGAACATTAGTGCATTCCTTAAGTATTCACTCTTTATTCCTCTGTCTTTCCATATAATATGAAACTCTGAGCTGTTGCCATTTCCATTCCTTGCACATTGTTGTGCGCTTCTCTCCTGTAATATTTGATAGAAGTAACAAGTCGAACATTTAATGCTGTAGGTGGGGCTTCAAGCAACTGCCTGGGTGTCTCTGGGAACACAGATAGGAGATGAAGTGCAAGTTAGGGTAGAAGAAGCTCATCCACGTGATGATATTATTTCCCTTAAGGAGGTTGTAGTATAAGTGACATGAGGTGGTTGTTTTGAAAGAATATTTATCACGAGAACCACCAATCCCAAATGATCCCAAGGCATCTTGTTCTTGACTATATCCTCTCTGATGATATTGTTATGCGACAGGATGGTCATTTATGCTAAATTGTTCATGCAACCTCTGAAGTCTTCGGAGTGCAGATTTTGGAACAGATCAATTGCACTGTCAACGGAGGATCCATAAAGACATCACCATTGCAGAAGTTACTGTCTGTGCAATAACTTTTCAGTTGCCATATATCTGTGCAGTTATGCTCATGGAAGTATATAATCTGACAAGCAGAAATTGCCTCGAACTTGTTGCGTCTATACGGTTCTGGAGATTTTGAACAACCGGTTTGACATGCATAATTGGCGCATTACTTGGGGTCAGCCTGCTCATATCTTTGTTAAGTTTTCTGAACAGAAAGAAGTTTGTAGTGGTGAGTTTTAAATTTCCAGCTACCATTCATGATAGTCTTGGTAAATATCCTTAATGTAGCAAGATTTTGAGCCATTCCCCATATCAACCATTTCTGTTGATCCCGATTGTTTCGTCTCCAAACACGACTTGTAGTCGGACAAGTTATATGCTGAAAACCTGCATGGTGACTGTTGGTGAAATATTGGATTTGCATGGACAGGGGTAACTGTTAAATTAGACTGAAGTCCACCCCCCTAATAAACATTGGTTTGGCGATTTCCCTATTATTGTAATTTTGGGAAAACTGCAAAAAACTACTCGTGATTATAATTGATAAAAACCGAGAGAATTATTAGGAAAATGAGTTCTCTTTTCCTTTTCTTTTTCTTGCCAAGTTCACCTTAGAGGCGAGGGGATGCTTTGTAAGTTGAAAATGTGTGATACTTGCTATGCAACCCTAGATCACACGTACTTGCCTAAAAATGTTGAGACAGAGACACTCTTATTTAGATTAGAAGGATAGCTACATTGAGAATGAGTGGTTGATTTAGGCAACAGCAAATTAACATTGACAAAACACTAAAGATGTGGTTAAATCAGTGTAGTTATACTCACAGGATATTATTTATTGATATGATGTTTTGTGTTTTTTTTGTTTTAGTTTTAGTTTTTTTTTTTAATTTCACTATTCAATATTAGTTTATTCAATATTAGTTTATTTTGAGAATTTTGTATTTTATAATTTTTTAATAATTTTATAATTTTTTATTTTTGTTAGGTTATATATTAGCTTTATAGATTTAGTTTTTTTTTTTATTTTAACCTTTAACATTAGATCTATTCAAAGTGGGGTTTCATAATTTTTTATTGCTTTGAATTTATCATGATCTCATGACTCACGTTGCGAGTTAAACAGATTAACTCGGGTAGACTTGGGTCATTTTTATAAGTTGCTTTTGTAATTGATTTTTTTTTTCATTCTTTAACATTAAGTTAGTTGAAAATTAAGTTTCATAATATTTTTTTTCTATGGAGTTA
>Ga0307511_10005865_pt1 | contig 12421 bp, 13 predicted proteins | sample 13_EM_MG_FD_200266 | JGI IMG/M metagenome (GOLD analysis project Ga0307511, IMG submission 200266) | Populus trichocarpa ectomycorrhiza microbial communities from riparian zone in the Pacific Northwest, United States - 13_EM | ecosystem: Host-associated > Plants > Roots > Unclassified | place...
TTTACTGATAAAAATTTCTGAATAGGGAATGAAATTAAGTGTAATTTGGTAAAAGATTGGAAAAGAAAACCTTTAGGGATGAAAATAGGGATTTTGATCCCCATGTGTTTTTTGGGGAAAGGAAGGGTTATGTAGTAATTAAGTGTGTGTCCTAAAAGAATTTATCATTTAGTGTGTTAAATATAAAATTTGCATGAGTATGAGTTAATCTTGAAAGGAAAGAAAAACTCAAGATTTCAAGGATGAAGGTTTGACTAGAGAGAAAAAGAAGAAGGAAACTTTCCAAAAGCCAAAATGGGCTAGTCGTTTTGAGTAACAACTAAATCGATTCAAGAAACGGTGAAACCGTTTTGGCTACTCTTTTGTGGTAGCTTGATTCTATGTTTTGGCTTTTTATTGGTTTTCTTTGATTCTTTTAGGTTGATTGAGGAAGATAGGTGATTATTATATGGAAAAGAAAAGTATAATATGTATACATGCATGAAATAAGATCACATGATAGCATTGTTTATATTGGAACGTGAAAAGTTGAGAACCTTAAGTTTAATATGAGATAATGTAAGAATATGTGTATTCATGAGTAAAAAATAATCAAATTGTTAAAAGAATATTGAGAAGTGCATTCTTGATATTTAAATAGTGAATTTGATGTAAAACCTTGAGTGATATAGGAGAGGCATCGATTACGGGATCCCAGGCAAGCGGGACAGGACCAATAAGAGGAACATATAAGTGCTCATCACCTCAACTTTCTTAATTTTTAGCATTAATTCAATGTTTCATTTATAAGTTATACTCCAAGAAAAATATGTTTATGCAAAGTAATGAAATAATTAAAGATTGGTGGAGTCTTGTTAAACATGTACTTTAAATTGTGTTATGCATATGGAAGCCAACCATACGAGTAGAGCTTGGAATGATGAGCTATAAAATTATCATGTGATTGTATAATTGTGTGAAAACCAACCCCGTAGTGGGAAACTTAGTTTATGAATTTGTGTTGGAAATGAGTATGAATGAATTGTGTTCATGAAAGCTTACCACATGAGTAGAGTTAATTTTATTGGCCCTTGAAGGATATATTAAAAACGTATTGAACAAGGGAGTCTACCACATGAGTGGGGCTAAGTTTGTGGTCTTGGAGGACATGTGGGAAATGTATTTGAGTATGGGAGCCTACCACATGAGTGGGGCTAAGTTTGTGGTCTTGGAGGACATGTGGGAAATGTATTTGAGTATGGGAGCCAACCACATGTGTGGGGCTTAAAATGAATACTTCGGGTTGGCTATAAAGAATGAGGACTCGATCATTAAGTTAAGATACCAGTCATACATATAGAGGTATTTGTCAAACATGAGATAACCATGTAAGAAGAATTAAAAAAATATGTTGGTATACATCTTGGGGAAGATTGTTTGATTAGAATTTAGATTGTTTATACAGTTATATGGATGTTCTATTAACTAAAATTCAAGAAATTTATCTTGGAGTGAAGAGCTTGTTATTTTTAAAGTTAATTATTGGTGTAAGAACACCAAATTTAGATCAAAGGTTATATGACATGTGTCGGTCAAGAATTTCAAAGTTTTAAATATTATATGATTGATTAGAATATTTTAAGAATGGATACTTAAAATGCCTTAAAGAAATTTAGGATTTTGTAGTTAACTCAGGATTCAAATTTATTATGATATTAAGTTTTGAATGATAAAGGAAAAATGATAAATTTATTGTGTGAATTTACGGTGAATATATACACAATAAAAACATGATCTCTTTTAACATCTTTTATAATCTTAATTTAATAAGTTTTATAATCATCGAAACTACCTAGAATATATTAAATTTAAAGTGGTATTATTATGCTTTCATTAATATTTTCTTTATAATGATTTTTTTAATTTATTATTATTGTTGTTGTTATTAGAATTCAAATCACAAGGTTTCTTTTTTATTGAATATTTAATCGAAGAAACACCATGATTATACATATAGATTAAAACATAATATTAGTAACAATGTGATTCAACATCTGACCTTTTTATTCAAGAAATTAGCAGTGCTATTAATTTATAATTAATTATTTCGAAGCACATCAACTAAATAAAATGTAGTAGTGTTGGGAAAATGATAACAAATGCTCTTTATATATATATATATATATAAAAGAGTGCTTGCTAGTTTGTTTGGTGTCAGCAATTTCCAACGACACGGACGACATAAAAAAAGGAGGGCTTTGCCTATAAAAGCACGCAAAACATCCTCTCTCCCTTTTCACTTTCGTTTCTCTTCTAAATCGACATCATGGCTTCGGAATCCTCAGTAACCGCACCGAAAACTGCCCCCATAGAAAACCAAACCTCTGTTGAAGCCACCATCAAAGGATCCACCACCACCTCCTCTCAAGGCGGAGCCGCCGACTCCACCTGCAACGACGACAACAATGGAGAGACTTCAGACCCTCGCAAGTCTCTAGATTTCGCTGTTGAGTTATCAGAGAAAGGAACTAACGCGCTTAAAGAAAATGACTTCAGTGAAGCCGTAGAATGCTTTAGCCGTGCCCTTGAAATCAGGTTAGGGTTTTCATTTCATTTCACTGTCTAGTTTGGTTTTTGTTCAGTGAAAAATTTGCAATTAAGTAGTCGAATCTCTGCCCTATTGATGGGTTTTGGTACCTTTTTATTTTAGGGTTTTTGTAAGGTATAGCTTTCCTCGTTAAAAATGTGGTTATTTTCCAATTTTTACAGATTGAATGTGTTTGAATTTTTTTTTGTGATTAGGAGTGCCAAGTTTCGGAATTATCTACTTTAATTGAAAGAATTTGATGTTTATGAAAATAGGTATTTTTAGCATTTGGTATGTTAGGGTATATGTAATTAGGACCTTCTCTTTAAAGGAGAGCAAGAAATGGATGCTGTGATTTTATGAATTTTAGTTATGAAATTTCTAGGAGTAAGCAATGACAAATTTTCTTTAGTCATAATTAGAGTGTGAAGTTTTACAGTTTTTAACTTCTTGTGAATGAATTTGATATTTGTGAAAGCGGGAGTGAGAATTTGCTCTAATATATCTTTTCGAATTTGTATGGAGCTTTTGAGAGTGTTTGTTATGTCATGTGTCCCTGATTTCTTCATATATATATATATATATATATATATATTATGCTTTTAGGGTTTTGCATCATGGTGAGCTGGCACTTGAATGTGTGAATGCATACTATCTATATGGACGTGCACTGTTGTATAAAGCGCAGGAGGAGGCTGATCCGTTGGCTATGGTACCAAAGAAGGATAGTGAATCTAAACAAGATGATAATAAAGATGGAGCTTCTAGGAATTTTGTAAATGGAGAATTTTCCTCTGCTTCTGTTTCTAGTAATGTTGAAGAGGGTAGGGGTTCTAATCATCCTGAAGGTGCAGCTGGTGGCGGTCAGTATTTTGTTGCTCAAAATGTTTGTTCATTAGTTGTCATAGTAGAACATGCTAGTAAATAAGTTGCTTTTTTTTTTAACGTGTATTTGTATTTACCAACATTCAATTTCTTTTCTTTAAACTTATGTGATGTGTTGGGTGCAATCTCTAATCAGTAATTGGTTTAAATATGTGAAAATGATTTAAACTGAACCATGAACTTCACAAATTCAACCATATATTGTTCTTTTGATGCTTAAAGGTAATTGGTCTCTCTCTATCTCCATGGTTTGGAGATTGTTTGTTTAAAGAAAATTCTACTTGTGGTGGGATTTGATATTTCTGCTTCTTTTGATGCTTAAAGAATTGCAACATATATTTTGCATATTTTTGTCTCCGCACAAGCATGGAATCCATGCTTGCAAGGTACTTGATATGCTGACAATAAACAGTATGCATGAATTTGCATCAAGTTCGTTTACATGCTTGAGCAAAATTACTGTCAATGGCTTTTTGATCCTTCAACATTCTTTTCTCCTCTATGCACACGCACACACACATCCATTAAAGATCTATTGTGAGCTAAAGGTATTTGAGATGGTTTTCATGGCAAATGACCAAATGATTTTGTATGCCCTAAAATGGTGGGAAGGCCAAGCCTGGGATTGGACCTGAGCTGCTGTCTCTAGGTGGAGTAGGGCTAATAGTAGCATCAATCTAATGGTTAAAATATTTCAGACTATTCCTTGCTATGATCTCTTTATTCTGTTACAGCTTCTAGTGGGAAGGAAAAAGAAGAAGAAGAAGAAGATGATGATGAGGGAAGTGACGATGAGGATCTTGCTGAAGCAGATGAAGAAGAGTCTGACCTTGATTTGGCATGGAAAATGCTAGATGTTGCCAGAGCAATTGCTGAAAAACACCTCGATGACACGATGGATAAAGTTGACATTCTATCAGCACTGGCAGAAGTTGCATTGGAAAGAGGTCTGTCTGTTTATGCATTTATTTGAGTTGAATTTCCAAATTTGAAGATGTTTTTGGTTTTATTAAAAAAAATTGGTTTTATTAAAAATAAAATAAACACACATTACCAATATTTACATTTGCTTCTCAATGCCTCTTGCTTGGTTTAAATGGGTGTTGTATTTTCTTTCTTTCATTCATGTTTTGTGCGTGTGCATCATGCAGAGGATATAGAAACATCTCTCAGCGACTACCAGAAAGCGCTATCCATTTTAGAAAGGCTTGTTGAACCAGACAGTAGACATTTAGCAGAACTGTATCCTTATCAAGGTTTAGATACTCCCCTGTTTTGAGATTATAAGTATGACATATCATCAGCTTATTTATTCTCCTGGTCCTGTTAAATGTAATGATAGAGTCATATTTGTTTTGCCTGGGCCAATCACATTGTCAATTTTGGGATTCCATCTTCTTATTTACCTTGCCACAGCTTTAACTGTACAATTCAGAAATTTTCGAATATGTTTGTGTCTGGAGATTGGGTCTAAGCCTCAGGAAGCAATACCTTATTGCCAGGAGGCTATATCAGTTTGTAAGGCACGGTTGCAGCGGCTCATCAAAGAAGTAAAGAGTTCCACAGAATCAGCAACATCGTCAGCTGTTTCTGAATTAGATGAGGGTGTCCAGCAGTCGTCCAATGTGCAGGCTGATAAATCTGTGACAGATAAAGAAGCAGAGATTGAAACACTTTCTGGCCTGTCTGCAGAGCTGGAAAAGAAGGTCAGAGCTGCTAGCCTCTGTGCAAGTGTTAGAATCTCTTTTAAACCATCCAGAGTTAAATTGTGCATCTGTATTTGCAGCTTGAAGATCTACAACAGCTGGTCCTGAACCCAAAGTCCATTCTTGCAGAAATCCTTGGAATGGTATCTGACAAGGCAAAAGGTGGCGAGAAGAGTGCATCTCCAAATCTCACGAGCTCTTCTCAGTTGGTTGTTGCTAATAGCAGTGGAAGTTTTGACTCTCCAACCATTTCCTCTGCTCACACAAATGGGGTGTTGGGAGTCACAGACCTTGGTGTTGCGGGAAGAGGAGTTAAGCGAGTTTTGACGAGTACAGGTTCGGTAGGATCATCAAGCGCAGTGAAGAAACCCACTCCAGATCCCTCATCAGACAAAGGGGATGGAAAAACCTGTTAGTGGTTCTGAGTATGAATGGTCAGTGATTTCATGTTCATAATGCAAGCTGGTAAAGATTCTAGCGTTAACAAATATAACCATTCAAATATTTATGTCATGGGTCCCTGAGGACTGCTTGCTTGGTCCTGCTTGGTGACCGGTGTTCTAGCTAGTGTTAATGTGCTAATTTTCATGCAGGTGGCAGTAGCTTCCCTATGTTCTTTCCATGATATGACTTTGGAGAGCAATACTTTATTAGCACCTTGTAAAATCTTTTCCTGTATCAGTTGTACTAACATGATAGTGCACTTTATTAATACTGGGAGGAATGGACTGTTTGAATCCATATTTCAGTGTTGAAATGGTGCTTTGTACTTGGAACTATTATCATGCAGAATGCTCCCCCATAGATAGGGATTTCTCCATGGTTCCTGCTTCCTGCTGAACTTTATTTAAGCCCCGGTTTAAAGTTGATTTTGTGGATTGGAGCTTGATTCCATGATTGCTGGGTTTTTTTTTGGTACAGTTAAAAACGTTTTGAGCATATGGCCCAGTGGCATGTGTTTTAGCCATTTTATGGTCTGTACAGCTGATATGTAAATGTATTTAGATGCCGCAACAATTTAATCAACCTTGGAGACTTCTTTAGCCAGCTCTTTCTGGGTCCTCTACACTTTATGTAAGAGGATATCTGCTCTTAAAACTTTCACGTCAACCCTATGGTTGCTGTCAGCGATGAATGATTGCTGGGAACCTTTTGCTCAATGTTCCATTTCCTCTGTTGGAGGAATTGTAGCTCTGGTTGCACGAATTTTTAGTCATGCATGCACATACACATTGAATTTGGTGGGGGCACTATTTAGGGATAATATAAGTTCGATCCTGGATGATTTTCTTAGTGAGTTGAACATGGTATGTGGTCAGATGTGACAGAGCGATGCTGATATGTTGGATTAGGTTCTCTATGATTTTTCATATTTTCTAATTCAGCACCAATTTCAGATTGAAGCATGATCCCATCATATTGCAGTTGGGAATTATGGCTGAAAGAAACAGATCATGTGAAACCAGATTATATGCAGGGTCACTAGTAATGGTAGGAATGATGGTGTGAGGACCATCGGTGGCAATTACTCATGACTGAAAATTTATATGGAGCAAAACTATGAATTTCAAGTTTGGAATATGGAGATAGCTAGCTTTTGGCACGATCCAAAGCAAACCCACTTTTCGTTGGTGGCGAGAGCAATGGTAAAATGAAAACCTGTAATTGTTGTTTTTTAAAAAAAATATTTAAAAATACATTAAAATAATTTTTTTTATTTTTTAAAATTTATTTTTGATATTAGTATATTAAAATGATTGATAAATAAAAAAAAATTATTTTAAAGTAAAAAAAATAATTTTTTAAAAAAATATGGTTTGATCGCACTATAATATTTTGTGTTCTACGAGGTATCTTATGGCATGACACAGACAAGAACAATTCTTCTTGTTGTAAGTTTCCATCGTGCGTCCACTTAGTACGTACAAATTACGATGATACGAGGAGAACTTGTAAATGGTTATCAATCTGATCAGGGAAAGGATCATTGGTTGCTACAATGCGGCAGCTTTTTTAATTTTGCAACCGCTTGACTGGAGTATCAAAAGCTCCAAGTCTGAACGACACGCATGGCACCAAGCAGATCGATGATTTCGATTACAATTAGTTTAATTTACAGTAAAAAAGAAGATTTTGTGATGCAAAGGTCGATAACATCAAAGGAAGATCATTGCTTTATAACTGAAGGTGGACAAGAGAGGTGAAGCAGCATCGATAGCATACAAGCTCTGAGTCCAGGACTGCTAAAATCATGTGCTACAGAGTAGAGTGCAAGCAATGCAAAAAATATTCCTGGGGTGGATGCGGCGAGCACCTCGCCACCCTTTATGCAAGCATAGATAAGGGGAAGCACTGCCTGTGCAAGTCATGGCCTGGTGTTGTCGTCCCTACCGAGGAGACAGCTACTGAGCAAACACCATCTGGAGTTGTATCAACTTCAGCTACTACCACTGCAGGTATTTCTCGATTTTTGCACTGACTGAACAGTCTACTGAAATGGGTTCTTGTAAATATCTTGGTTTTTTTTTTAAAAAAATTGATGCAAGGCATCAGGCAGACGGTGTCATGTGGTTAGATCCGCATGGTTTTCTCAAGTATTTTGATGTCATTACTTTGAGTGCCATATCAGTTATGCTCCCAAGATCCCTCCCCCTCTAATTTTTAATGTTAGCAGGCATGAATTCTGTGTTATCTGCAGATTTCTAGGGAGTAACAGCCCTTGCAAGTAATGGGATTTCTTGATTTTTGTTTCAGATTCAAGGAAACTATAGACCCTTATCTATTTATTAATATTTCACATCGACCCTTATAGTTTAATAGTTTTCAATGTTACCCTTATAGTTCTTATAAAGTTTCAATTTTTCCTTTTACTATCTATTAACTAACTATCAAACAAAAAGCTAACTTTTTCGTATTTTTATCTTGATTGTTGCTTATTTCCCCTTTCATGCCTAAGTATATGTTATAATATTTTACAAAAACATTTAGAAACATATACAAGAACTCAAAAATCAAATTTAAATATTAAGCTATTTAATGATTATGAGTAATATTAAAACTTTCAGAAAATTAAATTAGAAAGACAACATTAAAAAGTTTTAAACTACAAAGTTGGAGTAAAATTAAAGTTTATTTATGTGTGTGTGGATAGGTCTCATATAATTTTCTTGTTTGTATTTAAGTAATATATATATATAATCACTTCTTCTTTCGGTACAACATGTAAGTCAGTTCATTACTGTAATTGTTGAAATCTTATTAATATTACGGTAAATATTGTTTTTCAAAATATTTTTTTCTCATAAATATATTAAAATATATTTTTTATTTTTTAAAATTTATTTTTAATATCAAAAATCAAATTTAAATAGTAGGCTATTTAATGATTATGAGTAATATTGAAACTTTTATAAAATTAGAAGGACACCATTAAAAAGTTTTAAACTACAAAGTTGGGGTAAAATTAAAGTTTATATATGTGTAGTGGTAATTAATTTTTAATTCAACTTTTCTTTTCCACTTTTCTTGGGGATATAAAATCTATCCAAGTAAAAGTTCTCTTGATTATTATTTTTTTCATTGCAGTCACTCAGAATTCCTAAGATGGATGCTGGACAGAGAATGCAATATTAGAGAGTCACGGTGTGGTGTGGATACCTTGTTTCTTTGCACAATATTTGCCTAAGCTTTGTTATCACATAAAAGTTGCTAATAATGTAGTGAAGTGTGATTATGGTCTCTTCCTTTTCAATTGTTATTTTTAAGGTTATGGAAAGCATCTATATGTGTAAGATAAAGAAACCTGAAATCTATATATGTGATTAGGTGTTCTTAGAAGATGAAGAAGAGCAACAACATTAGCACCTCCTCTAATATTCTCAATTCTTAAAGTAAACAACAACAAGGGAGTTTTTTTTCTCCTTAAAAAGAGATTGGTAAAATAGTACAACCTAGAAAATATTTAGGGATCAAACACAGTTTCACGATTCGTAATTGTTATCTATGACTCGCATGTCACAATTGACAATGATTGTGACTCGATCAAAATAGATGTTCAAAGGCAACTCTTCCAGGCTTTAGCTCCATACAAAACAAAAAACAAAAACAAAAACAAAAACCAAACCAATTCTATCAACGTGTCCAATCTAACTTCAATCATAATTCACAACCTAAAATCACAATTAAACACAATGATTCACATAACATTTTATTAAAATTAAACTAACTACATCTAATCATCTATTCATAATTCTTATAACATTATACTATATAATCTAACTACATCTAAAAATCACCCCAACTTATGAACGGGTTTGGAGCGCTTGTGGACGAGTCTAAACCACCACCCCAACTCATCCAACTTGAGGATGAGTCTGTAGCACTCGTGTAGGGGTCAACACTAATATCACTCTAGCTCGTAAACAGGTTTGGGATGCTCGTGGATGGACTAACATCTCCAACACTTTCATGATAAGTGATCTCATATTTCGCTAATGCCGATTCGAGACTCTCAACCTCCTCAACTTTCTGAAGTCCACCATGATATAAATTGAGTGTAGTGTAGGTCATAATACATCATATCTCATCAACATCTTTACAGATAGCCGCCACTGCTTTCTGAGCCTTTCGTAATATGTAATGAATCTATTTACATACATTAAAAAGTAATTAACACTCATCATTTATAATAACATTAACAATATTTAATTGATGTTATATCTAAAAAATATTGCATACAAATTAACTATGTCTTAGATATCGGAGTGTATAATGCATCAGATTGTGTGGATGCCTCGGGAAACTCACCACGTAGGTGTAATAAACTAGAATGTAATATAAAAATACCATCCCATGTAGGTATCTAGATCAATTATCAGATGTCACTCCTCAAACACCTAATCCCTTTTACCTAATCCCTCGTATCATCCCAAAGATCAAGGTAAACTACATGAATCACCAGCCAATCCCTTTCACGCTTACCTTGATGACTGATATTATGAAACTAATCATCACTAACATCAATATAATCTGGTATGTGCTGAGATAAATCAAACTGTTGCATTACTCGATTAGGCAATACATCACAACTATATTGAAGTAATGCAGTGGGACATGTGCTAACTAGATATCGGATCTTTCATGGCATATTGATGCAACTGATATTATCAAATCCTTGGTATATGTCATCCATATAACCTATGAAAACATATTAAATACTTATATTAGTAAAAAATCGATGTCCAAATAAAAAAATAGTTATAAATTTATAACTCATACCCGATGAGGCTTCTAAGAGTCGAACTCGTCCTGTTAAACTCATGAACATGAATGAAATTTACTAAAAAAATTCTAGTTTGTACCATCTAACATAATAAACCACAAAGTTAATATATTTTTTGCATTTAATTTATATAAATAACATTTTATTCAAAATTATTTTATTCTATTATTAACCAGATCCAATGGATAATGGCTTCTGAGTGTCAGGGTCGAACATATTATTATCCTAGCTCTCTGGATATCCAATATGAAGATTATCCTACGACCAGATCTATAATTAATTAACATTAACAGTTCTAATTAGAATTTAAAATATAATCAATTCTAACAATCTCGTTGGATCATAGTAGTTAAATTAATTATACCTAGAGAAATAGTAGACAACTAACAATTTATCTTCTCTCATTTGGACATGCTTTACATAGTTATTGGTAGAAATATACAAGAATGCCACCCCCAACTTTAATTAGGAATAACCTAAAAGTCCTCAAAAAGTTTCAGGGAGAACAATAAGCATTGTCAGCATCCATCTTGTTATGTAGACGAATGAATTTTCTATGACCCTTATTTGTTCACCTTCTAATTGGATATTGGTGTGCCACGCAAGGGTTGAAAATAAGGTGTATTCTTTTTTACATGACACATGAAGAAATTATTAACAAATTGTACATAATCATTATTTTGTAAAGTGGAACATGCGATGAGGTATAAGCATGATTGATACAATTTTCATTTACCACAAGTACAAGTTGTTTTATTAATGTTAATTATTTTCTATACTTCTCATATAACACTAACCATGTATTGATTATAGGTTCAACTAACTCAACATCCTCTTCTTCCCCATCTTACTTCTCTTTCTCAACTCTATCAATCTGATAATCATCATCTTCATCACTTGGTATGGATTCTTTATAGCAATATGGTGCAGATTTTATACCCAATCGATGTTTCATATTAATAATTTTCTATGTTGACTTTTGTATCTTTGCATTAGCACCTAACCTAGATAGACTAGCTGCTCGTGATACATGTATGAATCTAAGTGTTACTTGGAACCTGGGTTAACTCAATACTATAAGAGTTTCATTGTCTGGATCTACTATTCAAGTAGAGCTACAACATATTAATCCTATAAATACTCGCAAACCTAAAAGTTGAATTCACACTACCTTCACCATATATAGGTACATAAACATAACAAGCTTGACTAACCCTAGTTTGTAACATTCTCCAAGTGATTTCAACTTATATTTGAAGTATATTTCAGCTAAATCGATCACATAACATTCTTGATAGCTCGCTAAGAGACATATCTAATGTAGTAGTTAAGAACTCATGACTTCCTTCATTGTAAAGGATATCATTATTGGTATTGACAACGGTACCACCATGGAAGCATAATATTCTAATATTACCAGACATCCTGTCAAACAATACAACAAAACACAAGTCTAATTTATCAATACTGTGAGATTAATCAAGGTGCATAATTTATCAATAAAATCATAACGGTAACATAATTGGCGAGAACTTAAATTCATCAATTTTCACCACCATAATGAAATTATCAACTCAATTCATGTATTTCATAGCTAATTAACTTATTTTATACTTAATTTGGAAAAATCCCTGATTTAACCTAAAAAATCCTAACAAGATAACAATTGCAACTCGTCACAGTGTGCTATATCCCTAAATTTTATTTTCACTCTGGTATTTTACCAGTTTTTTTTTTTAATGTGCTAAAAAAAAACCCAACAAGATACCCACATTTGAGCAATTATATAAGAAAAAAGCATTAGTCTGACCTTGGTAAATATCTGGCTCTTTATTGTTTGTATCTTGTTGTCCTTGAGTGCAAGATGATGATGGAAAAAATAAAGAGAGAACACAAACAGTTGTGTGCCCAAAATGAAGCAGCTAGCTATCATTCCTTTGTGCACTTTGTCGAGTGATTAGTCACAAAAACACGTGCATGTAG
>Ga0307511_10005866_pt1 | contig 12419 bp, 16 predicted proteins | sample 13_EM_MG_FD_200266 | JGI IMG/M metagenome (GOLD analysis project Ga0307511, IMG submission 200266) | Populus trichocarpa ectomycorrhiza microbial communities from riparian zone in the Pacific Northwest, United States - 13_EM | ecosystem: Host-associated > Plants > Roots > Unclassified | place...
ATGTATATAGTTATTTATAAAAGAATTGCATGCAAAACAGAATCTCCGCATTATGAGAATATCCTGTGGTGCTAAGGGATATATGTGATTTACCCAAATGCAGTCATGCCTATTGCACTTTGTAAGCTACACAATGGCACAGAATATTTTTTCTAGGACTTGATGCACCTGACGCACGCCATGGTTGGAGACGCACAGGACGATGTATGGCACTTGTGAAGCATGCGGGACGCGACAGGACGCAGTCGGATTGACCTGACGCACATGACGCACCAGACGCACTCCAGCGTCCGGACGCAGTTTTTTTTTTGCTGATGTGCGAACCGAGTTGACAGGTCAATTACTAGATGTAGGTAGGAGGCGGTGACCCACCCAGTGAGGTAGTGCTATGGCACTGAAAGGTTCAAAAGAGAAACAACAGGCAAGGATGCCGGCAGTAGCAGAAGGTATTGCAATAGAAATAAGAGTCCTATAGGATGCATGTTTAAACTAGAAATTTTAGTCTTTGGTTGATGTTTAGGCTTAGGAACGGATATCTATGCTGTGTACCAGGAAAGACGGATGTCTTTACCATGGCATAAAAGATGCAATATCTATTTTGGTTAGTAACAGGTCACTCGAGTATTCTACAAGCCAAGGGTGGGACATTTGTTCTCATTTAATAACAATCCAATTCCTCATTTTATTCTATTGCGAAACCCTAAGGACCTTGAATGTTTCAGAAGTATAGTTGATAAATAGATTGGATATGAACCATCACTCTCCATTATCACCTCTCCCTAATATATCTAGGCAGTCGGAAAGGAGACTAAAAACTTCTGAGCTGTAGTCTCTACCTTGTAGGAAAGTAGAGGTCTTGACAGGAGGGTTCTAAAGCTAGGGTCAGTCATAGCACTTTCTCATACGTAATGCCGCAGATATACAACTCGTGCTCTGAATTCTTCAAAGTTACAGTTATAGACTATTATAATAATTTAATTTGAGGCCTGTTGGAAGCCTCTTGAGGTTAAAATGCAACTGGCGAGATTGTCAATGACAGAATGTGCAATTCAGTGTCAGTGAAGAGTTCACAATAGTTATATGTGCAAGGAGCTAGGATTTAGTGAAATGGCTTAACATGTAAAGATCGCAGTATATATTCTAAAGATAGGGTAAGTATTATACTCCCCTACTAGATTAATGAACTGGAGCAAGAGTACAAGTGCTAGAGGGTCGCACGTAGGGTCTCTACTAATTCCATTTATGGAACAGTAGAAGGCTGTTCATGTGTAGTTGGTGGTGAATAGTTTACACCCGTGCCGGAGTATATACTGTAAGCCTTATTGTGGCCAGTGAGGCATTTGGAATATGAATCAAGGAGATAGGCGCCATGGGATAAGGCTCTATATGGTAGAAGAAAAATGGAAATGTTGGAACAGATTCCTGCTAGTGAACGATGGACCAGACGTGTGGAAGGTCATAGGCGTAGACACAGACCTATTTAGAATCCGACTACTGATGGGATATTTGGAGGCGCAGCATAAACAAATACTGAACTGCATGGAAGTAAAGGTAGCAGGGTTCCAAAATAGATATTTAAGGTATACAAGAGTGGACAAAGATAAGGAGAATGAGGCAGAGAGACCAAAAAGAAAGAGAGAGCATGAGAAGCTACAGAAAGATTTTGAAAGGGACTTGGGGAAGACAAAGGACACCCAACTAGGCTCCGATAGAGTATCATACTGGATCAACAAAGCATTTGCCAAGACAAGGATATGGGAAATGGTCAGGATTGACATATCCAGCATCAAACTCGAGACACACTGAGGCGCTTACTAGATTGGCAAGACACTTCAAGGTATAAGTATGATTTTTATATCCAAACTAGAGAAGGATAAATCAGAGGTGAAAGGTTGGTGCACTATAATGCTAGGGAACTGCGTAGGAAAGATAATAGATTACTTGTTAAAAGAGAGAATCAGCAGAGATAAAGGAGCCTTCCATAAGCTACAGTTTGGTAGTCAGAAAGGATGAGAGGCGGTAGATATCATAATTGTAATGTACACCTTTGTAGAGGAGAACGAAAGCAGCAAATGCATGCATAGCAGCATCCTTGTCAAAGCCATCATATCTGCCTTCAACCATAAGAATAAAGGCAAGCTCTTACAGGTGATCCATAAGGAATACACATATCTATCAGCATTTGTAGACTGGTTCCTGTTGGCAAGAACTCTGAACCTATAGTAGGATGGGAAGAAGCAAGCCACTGTGAAATAGAGTTAGAGGGCTCCACAGGACTCTTCTCTGTTACTAATACTGTAGTGATTGTCGAATACTGTCCTATAGAAACGAGCTGATCAGAGGATTGTGGAACTTGAAATTCCACAAACCTCACTAATGAGGAGAAAGGAGCAGGAGGAGGTAAGAAATCTAGGTGAGAGGAACCTCGAAGTACATCCCTTCTCATACATGGCCGATGTAAACCCCATGATACACACATAGTCAATATTAGGCCAGAGACACAGACAAATAGTACAGAATATAGATTGGATATTGGAGGAGGAAGCGGAGAGAAGCCAAATGAGGTGGTACAAAGCAAAAGACAAATAGTTGGAAGTTGGGAAGAACAAGACAGAGCACATGAGGCAACTCGTGGTGGTGTGGTACCATAGTCTGTCATGGAAGCAGCACATTTGGGAGAGAACAAAGAAGTCGAGAAAGGGCATCAGGAGCTCTAGCAACCGTAGCAGATGGAGAATACGAGGGAATTAGAGTGGGGTTTAGGGAGATCTGGAGTAACGAGGACCTGCTAGTTCTAACTGATTCAAATATGGCAATCAAATTGATAATGAAGCCGCAAAAGCAGGGGGGCCGACAGATGGGGATTGTACATGGAATGTGGTGGGAGTTGGTCAGGAGAAAGGTGGGGGGAAAGAAAATGAGGATCAGGTGGGTGCGAGGGCACATCAACATTCCTCAGAACGAGGAAGGCAATGCGCTAGCAAGGTAAGGAAGAGGCATCTGTTCCGCCAGATCGATCATGAGACCGATGGTAGAGAAAGTGTCTACAGAGTTGGAGACAGTGGCAAGGTTGTCATGAGGGGAAGAATAACGTGGAAGGGGACAGATAGAGGTGGGAGAAGAGAAGGTGCTAAAGGAAACAGTGGAGATGAGTAAGGAGGTTTGGATTAGGGGAATGGGATATGCGAAGAAGTACATAGTAGTGGTGTACAGTGATGGGAGTAGGGAGAATGCTCTAACAGCATCGGGATTCTGAATGCAATGAGTTGAACTACTATTAAGAGCAAAAGATCAATGGGGAGAAAGGGCGCTAGGAGCTCTAGCAACCCTAGCAGACGGAGAATGCGAGGGAATCAGAGTGGGGTTCAGGGAGATCCGGAGTAAAGAGCACCTGCTAGTTCTTACTGATTCCAATACGGCATTCATATCGATCATGAAGCCGCAAAAGCAGGGGGGCCGACAGAGTCCGATTGTATATGGAATGTAGTGGGAGTTGGTTAGGAGAAAGGTGGGGGGAAAGAAAATGAGGATCACGTGGGTGCGAGGGTACATCAAAATTATTCAGAATAAGGCAGGCAATGCACTAGCAAGGTGTAATAACCAAGTAACCAACAGTATAGTGACCTACAAGATGGTCAAAGCGAGCGTATAGGAATGGAAGAGACGAGAGAGAGAAAGAGCATGGTTTAAGGGGAAGAGAAAAATTGATTGGGTAAAAGTGGCTCTGATGGCATATACGTGGGCCAGAACTGAAAGGAGAGCAACCGAAAACTAGCTTCTCCATATCGGAAAATGAATGAATCTATGGTGCACTAAATATGGAAAAAGGACTGCAGAAATAGTAAAACATGTCATATTCGAATGTGGAGTACTGGAGGATGTAAGGAGAGAAGTGGGGGACCATAAGGCATGGGAAAACATGAACGGAGAAAATTATTTATAGGGTGAGGAGAAGATAGTGACCCTATACAGGAAAGCATGAGAGGTGAAGAAGGGGAGGCAGGAGAAGATAGAAGCAGACTAAGTGGAAGAGGCGGAATAAGTGGAGTGGTGCGATGTCTTTATAGAAGTAGCTAGACATTCATTTTGTGATAGTTGCTGGAGTTAGTCCAGTCTATCTAAATCCTCACGGGTTTTCGGGAGGCACGTAATGGGTCAGTAGGTATGTATACGTATAATGAGTTAATCAATCAATCAATCATTCTTCAAACGCTTTGCGGAAGGCATGTCAAGGGTTATTAGATTTGCATACATATAATTAGTTAATCAATCAATCAATCATTCAGCAAGAGCTCAGTAGCGGAGAAGAGTTAACTATAGTTATTTTTGCGGGTAGCGAGGATTTAGCGAAATGGCTTAGGATTCAAGCATCGCAGTATTTAGCCTGAAGGTGTGAAAGTACTAGAGGTCCCTACTTAGCCCATATGTGGAAAGAGTAGGAGAGTGTTTAGGCGCAGTTGTCAATGAAATGCTTGCACCCACTCCAGGGAATATACCTAGGTCACCTTGTGGCAGGTGAGGGCCATTGGGAACATGATTCAGGTAGATACGCCGTATAGGATAAGGCCCAATGTAGTAGATAGCTGGAAGAAAAATGAGTAAAGTCGGAGCAAGATGAGGTAAGGAGGGTCAAATTCCCATATGAGAAGCACACCCTGATGGAGGTCGCAGAAAGGTGGAAGACAGAGGTTGAGAAACCGATCTCCTCCCCCCCCATAAAGACATATGCAGAGGTACTAACCTCCCCAAGCCTTGCCTAATAACAGGCCACCACTAAAAAGTCACTGACGCTAAGACACAAGACCAAGAGAATGGAGGAATACTAGGACCTCTCAAAGTACGAGGAGGAACTACAGGAGTGGCTCACTATAACAAGATACAGTAGGTACAGGAGGTGAAGTAGCCAAAAATACAGCCCCCCCCCATCACTCGTCATATACAGAGTACCAATGAGCATAACAGTAGAAGCAAGATGGACACAGTTACGGCATGACAACGACTTGCTACATATTGGTGGAGCACCCTGGCTCTTGGTCGAAACCCAATAGACAGGAAAGACATACTCTTTCTTGATCATATACAATAAATAGATCATACAGACCAAACTACGGCTGGGGAGGAAATGCTTCCACACTATACTCTATGATAAAAGGCAATAAGTATAAGGAAGGTGCAGGTAGATAGAGGGAAAGTGGGAAAGTGGATATAAATTGTAGTTAGGTATATGTTCCTTTTTGTGGCGGTAGCTGGCGTCTGTCCAGTCCACCTAAATCTTTAAGGGATTTCATGTGGCATGTAATGGCTCCATAGGCCTACATATATGTAATGAAAAAATCAATCAATCAATTATCCATCAGGTGTACTAGTGCCACGAGCCATTCATCAATGGGCCTAGCCCAGTCACTAATGTAACACATAAGTTTAGTATAATTATCTTCCATATTCGAAACTATACACAAGTAAGAGTCCTATGTAGAAATAAAAACATATGATTAAAAAAATATAAGAAAACTAAGGTCTGACAAAATAAGAATATAAATCATACTCTCTTCTGTTTTATGGCTCAGGTAAGAGACATACAACACAAGGGGGAATCCTACTGCCTAACTATTACAAGACACTTGCTGACTGACAAGGCTTGATTACCTTATAGGCATTTACAAATTAGTGTGTTGATAGCAACATTAAAGAGATTGGACTAAGGAAGTGTTTGATATAGGGGATTGTCCTTACGTATGTTTAGTCTTCGATTTGTGTCTATTACCTTCTATGTATTAGTTATTCATATATCGTTATTGGATCCCTTGGGACTAGGGTTATGTACTTCAGCCTAAGTTTAATATCTCATGTTTCAGCTGAACTTTGTTATGTATGTCAGACTGCAGTGATCCGAATTGGGAAGCCACTTCCCACTTAGCAAATGCTAGTTGAAGTAAACATCGATAACTTCTAAGCTACAATATAAAATTCTTTCCAGATTTGATAACTTCTATTTAAGTCGTCGAAATTATATAGATAGAAGAGCAAGACACAACTAGTATTCTAAGTCTTATAAAGGTCTACTTTTATCAAATACACTTTCACACCAGTTCCATTCACTTCTATATATTCTACCCCACTTTATTAAAATTTACCATTCTATATTTGAGTTTATTAGAATTTCTATAACATTACACTCTTTGAATATGTACATATACCACCCTACAAATCCTCCGCATTCCTACCATGTCTTACAAGGAAATTAGACCTCTCAACCCGTGTTGTGGAACATGCCTTAGGTAAAGAAGCTATTATTGCCTTCTGTTGCGCACCATCAGGCTTCGGATTTGATGGATAGAATACACCACTGGCGAGCTCATTCTCTCCATTAATGGCATGATTCTTAGTCCACCTGGCTGCACCAGTATCGACTGACAGTAATTCAAGTGAAGTTACCCATAGTACTAGTATCCAGTTATGACTACAGCAAAAAGGCAAAGGGGTCGACTGAGAAGACACCCTCGAGCTACTAGAACAATTATTACAACTAGAGCGAAAGAAAGCGGCAGTCAACAACCCCTTAGCCACCTCCTATAATCCTGTATAGGACATAGTGTGCATTCTTAAGACCCCATAACCACGTTGGTAGAGCCGGGTTCCTTACAGAACTCCTCTACTAACTTGGTCCACACTTACAGAATACCACATGCTGAACACAGGGCTCGCTGAAGGCTCAGTTAGTCTAGCACAGGTCGCACATTTCCCGTCGCATTAATATTCGAAGCTATGCATGGAAATACCACAATTCCACGTCCAAGGAATAGAGACACACAAGATCTGGTGGACAGGTGGGCAGCCATTCCGCAAATTAGTAAAACCTTGGGCTAATTGGGTATGGGTGCGGCGCAGAGGGCGTTCAAAGGATGCTAATAGGGAACCGGATGGGAGGATTGTGGGGAGCCTGGAAGGGCTCTTTAGGGTGCGGAATCATGTTAACAGAGAGCATGAGGTAGGTCTGGTATCATTACTGTCGGTACGGGGATCAAGTAAGCCAGGCTGAGAGGAGGGAATGGTTCGGATGGAGCGTGGCAATGCAGAGAGGAGGTCAAATGTTGTGCGGATAGCGGACGTAGAAGGGATGCCGCATCTGATAGGGGTGAAGCAAGGCAGCCTGTGGCTGCTAAACAATCGAATAGATCTGAATACATGGAATGAGCTCTAGGATTGAGAAATCGGACTCGGCAGGTATGGAGGAGGGAAATAGGAGTCGGAATTCTATAGTAATGGTACATAAAATATGTATCTTAGCCATGGTTGAATAGAGTCGTGGAGAAGCAGTAACATTTGAAGAAACTGGACTCCTTGGGTATGATGGAAGTAAATGGGGGTCGGAAGTATATAGATATAGAATATAATAGGTTTATGTCGGCAGTGGTTTCATGGAGATCCAGTGACAGATGTGTGGGAGTTCCAGGATGAAACGAGATAGAGAGGGTAGAAAAGGTACAGAGGTGGGCTTGTGACGTGCGTGGGAGGAAATATGTTGAGGTAAAGTTTGCCATGAGTTAGTGTCGTCTAGGCAACAAAGAACTTATAAGGGACCTAGGGGAGACGGGAGAGGTAGCGGGCGGTAAAGGAACCTACTGGATGACAGAAGGGACATCAGAGGCACAGTACAAAGGAAGGGCGTCAGGGCGACATACTAGGGTGTCAGGGCGCCCAAATTTTGATGCTGATGGCTATCACTACTATCAAGACATACGCCAAGAGATATTATTAGTGGTAAGACACCCCTCCCTAGCAAATTTAGCAGAGGAAAGAGAAAGCTGTTGGAAGGATAAATGAAGCAAATGAGGACATACTTCACTATTATTGGTATACACAATGAAAAATAGAGAGTGGCCATGGTAGTATTATTCTTGGAAAAGAAGCCACTAGCCTAGTAACAGATAAATCATGTTAGGTATAATACTGTTAAAGGTGAGCCAGTATGTGGCAGAGATCTGTCGGAATATAGGGTTATGTGGGTGATATAACGGCCCAGGCCTAACAGGGTCCCGAATCCGAGGGCAAGATATAGATAATATTCTAGTTAAATATAAAGAAGCCATCCTTAGGAATCTGAGGATTTAACTAGGTATACGAAGGACATATATATAAGAAGGACAGTATAGACTGCCCAGCCAATATATAAGTTGGCGCCTGTATCACGGGTTCCCACCTGGTCTGTGTATCAGCTATAACATTACTCTCCCTTTGTCAGAGGGCGTCCTAACCAACCAACTTCACCAACCGAGAGGAAGTTAGGGTCAAGTATCTTTAAGACTTTTCTTTCCATGTGTCCCCTACCATCTTGCCCCCAATATGGTGGCATATCCCTAGGCTCAAGTAACTTCAGGTAGGCACTCTACAATCTTGCACTAAATGTGGTCACATAGACTCGGGTCTTACCCAGTCTGCTCTTGGACGTCAGCTATCTACCTAGCCTGCCCTGTTGTTGACTTAGGCGCCGATGACAACATAGGGTGGTTCGGAAGGAAGAGGTAGTCTCTCAAACATAGTGGCATTATGCCGAAACTCAGGTATTAGACCAGGCATACATGTGAGGTATTCTTCACAGAGGGGCGTATTCCCCACACTATTGTTATTAAAAACCTTTATGCTGGAGAATATACCCAGTGGGAAAAACAATTTACCATGAGACATGGAAACAGTACAATGCATGCATTCCATCCTTCATTCCCGCCTTGTCATGCAAAGGGGAGGGGACTTGCACATTAGAGCTTGTTGAGCTCAATTTAGGTGTTACTCATTAAAGCTGGTTGACCTTGATTGCAGTGATGCTTATTATAGTTTATTAAGCTTGATTAGGGTACTTCCCCTTTCCAAAAGGCTATTCTAAATGACCAAGCCAAAAGAATCTTTGCTCTTTGTGGCTTGTCTCAAGGGGGGGGTCTTTATCATAAATGCTTGCTGCACTCGTTGTGCTCGTTTTAAGGCCTTAACGAATAGGGGGCTCTTGGAGCCAAGGGGGGAGGCCTTATAGCATTTGAGGTCATTGGAATGGCATTAGTACTCTCATCCCGATAGATAGAGGCTGATTGGCATACATACTACCCATAGTCCTACCTCCCGTTTCCAATCGGAGGTTCCGACAAATAATTTCCTTGCCTTCTCGAATCTTCTATAGAAACCCCAAAAACATTCCTGTTTTTGCGCAGGTTTGGCAGTAATGGCGGGCTCCTATCAGGTGTCGGGAGCTGGACGGGGTTCCTAGAGGGGTTCAGGAGCTCATGGGACTAACTGGAGTCCTCAGTAGCAAATAGGGCTCATAGGGGCCGTTCAGAGCTTATAGGGCTCATAGGGGTCATTAGTAGTTCATAGGGCTCAAACGGGTCCTTCCGAGGTCATAGGGTTCACATGGGTCGTTCGGAGCTCACAGGGCTCATATGGGTCATTTGGAGCTCATGTTTCTTTTTCAGGGCTCATGTAGGTTATTCGGGGATCCCATAGTAGTTTTGAAGCTTATAAAGAGGTTTTGGAGCCTACATGGAGGTTTTAGATATCCAATAGAGGTTTTGCAGCTGATATAGGGGTTTAGAAGCTCATATGGTGGTTTCGAAGGGTATATACTCATTAATCTGCAAGGTTGGAAAGCACGAAATTTAAATAAAATCATTAGTTTTAACCTGAAAAGCCACAAATAAGTAGAAAAGGAATACAAAATATTTAATTTTCATATCACTGATATTTATCTCTTATCTAGAACTATTTATTTATTAATTTCTACTCATATTGGGGGTTTCTGGTTATCCGCCAGAGTTGTAGGGAGTGGCAAATTAGAGAGATTTACCGGTCACATTAGAATAGGAAGGTAAGGGTAGGGGGGAGCCTGGATATGCCACGGATCTGTCTGAACAAGGGGCTATATGTGCAATATCACACTGCGAGCCTAACTGGATCTAGCATGTGGGTGGAAGATATAGATAATATTCTAGCTAAAGACAAATGAGACTTCGCTATGAATCTGAAGATCTAACTATCTACACAAAAGGCATATATAGAAGAAGCAGGGTATAGACAACCCAGCTAACATATGAGTTAGTGCCTGTCCTGGAGCTTTCTACTCAGTCGGAATATCAGGTGTAACAAATACTTGGGTAGAGGTCAAAGTCGGTATTGATAAATATTATGGTAACTACTACTGATCTGACAAAGCCTACTTTGCAATCATGGAATTTAGATAGACTGGCACTGTTCAAGACTTCCTCAATGAGATCAACAGGCTCAACATCTGTACTAAAATACTAGCCAACGCTATCATCAATATCATCTTACACAACTTATTCCCAAAGTTGAGAGATGACATGCCCAACTACAAACCCATTCTCTCCTAACCTAAGCACCAGACTAATGTATTGATACACATGGACACAGCAAACTGATAGGTTCTAGTGGGTGGAGAAGAAGGAGAAAAAGAGAAAGTTTGAAGACTAGATTCATTTGAGCGGAGGATCTGAGATGCCGGTCAGAGTATTTATTAGAGAAAGAGTCTGCTTCAAGCAAAAGAAACAAAGGAATGCAATCGGACAGTACATCAAGCATGGCATGAGAAACCAAATAGCAAACGACTCTTACAACATCTGGGCAACAAATACTCCAGCCTTCAAGTTCAAGCCCAATTCGAATCATGGGCCAGTCAATAAAAATGCTTGAACTGACAAGTGACACCTATGAATTATTGACCTAGGATTAGAAAAATATTCGGAAAATGAGTAAGAAGTAACTCTCCAACCGCCAGACTTTCTCATAGGCATACCTCCCTTTTGACGGTTATGATTCATATTGCTTAGGAAGCAGGTGAAGCTGTGATTGACTCTGGAGCAAGCATACCTGTTGTTGGTAAAACGTTGGCTTGCAAGTTAGGAATTTGGGACAGGGCAAGGAAAGTTCTGGATAGACAAGGAGATGAATTATGATTGGATATAAATGTCATTATTAATACTTCCTTTAAGGTAATAAATTCTTCTTTGGTTTTAGGTATGTTTTCCATAGATACAGAAGTCTTAGAAATTGGTAATAAGGATGTTATTTCGGTACTTTCTTATTTGGCGGAAAATGGATTCTCGGTGGATACTCACGACAGGTGCTTGAGAAATAGCATTACAGGTTAGGTTATTCCTTGTTCTCTTAAATTGATTCCTTCAGTTCTGTTTTGGATACATAAGAGCCACTAAAGCATGGTGAGGTATTACTAATTATTGACACAAGTGAACAATAGTTGCATTATGCATCTTGCTTTTCCGCTGAGCAGGCAGCCATACTCCATTATTACAAGTCCTGGTATCACGAAATCCTACTCCAAGACCAGAAAGCAAAGATACCTACCAGTACCATAAATGAAACCCCTTGGGAGGAAGACAAAGCCCTCCGCAAGCACTTGATAGATAATATTGCTACAAGCAAAGTCCGTCGCACTGTCTCTGCTGCTGGTGCACCAATCCTATTCGTATGAAAGAAGGAAGATACTCTCAGACTCTGTATTTACTACAGAGCTCTTAATCATCTTACGATACCAAACAAGTACTCTCTCCCACATATCCGGGAATTACACAGATAATACGAGAGGGGAAAACTGGTTTACCAGATTGAATCTAAAAAATATGTATAATGTTATTAGGATGGCTACATGATACAATGGGAAAACAGAATTCCGCACCCAAACAGAAACTATGCAAGTACATAGTGATCACAGTGGAACTAATCAACATACCTGCATTATTCCAATAAATGATGCATACAATCTTCAAGAATATGGAAGGAATCATTTAGTGCCTCGATAATATTCTCATCTTTAGTAGTAACTAAGAAAAAGAACACCAAGGCATTGTCGCACAAGTTCTATAGATTATCAAGGGGTGACTACCAGCCCATATAAGAGTACTTGTACTATACAGAAGGAACCAAGAATATGTTATGCATGTCTAAGGAATACTTAATGATAAGAATTGTGTGTTACTAAAAAATATTACTTATAGTAGTAATACCTCTATCTGCAGTACAGTCTGAGAAATGAAATATGGGGTGTTGAGTTCACGAATACAGAAACTACTTAAGAACTTGTAGCAGGAGATATACTTCCAGTTTCATGAGATTCCGACTACTAGTAATTTAGTTATAGTTAGACAAAGTTTCATTCCATGGGACTGAAGTAAATATTAGTAAGTAAAGATTGTATGGAAGCATTTATTCAGACCTTGCCAAGTTACCCTGAACTAGGATTGGTTATCCTGATCCTACTAAGTGAGCTACTTACCAAATGGGGTTTAGTTTAATACTCTGCTAGTAAAGACGCTCAAAAGCTTATTGCGGAATGAGACTAAACCTGATTGGGAAACTGTAACCATGCCTGCGATCAGCATATTTTTACAGTCCTACCA
>Ga0307511_10005867_pt1 | contig 12413 bp, 11 predicted proteins | sample 13_EM_MG_FD_200266 | JGI IMG/M metagenome (GOLD analysis project Ga0307511, IMG submission 200266) | Populus trichocarpa ectomycorrhiza microbial communities from riparian zone in the Pacific Northwest, United States - 13_EM | ecosystem: Host-associated > Plants > Roots > Unclassified | place...
TTGGCAAGTATCAGGTTTGTCAGGCCCCCAGGAGCCGCCATCTTGGGTTCATTCTCACATATGGGGATTGGGAAGTGGTCAGGATGTAATAGGTTGAGTTTTGTGGCAGCCTTTGCAGCACCTACGAGGGTAATAGCATTCGGGCAAAGATCAGGTGAGGAGACAATATTCTATGAATATATATGAGTGAGTGAGTGCTAGAATGTAGGGTGCTCATGAGGTCAACATACCGTAGCCTGGGTCCACTTCTGCATTTTTTCCCATAACCTCCCGTCCTTAGCTACCTCAGGGCCGAGGAGCCAAAAAACTGTTGCTTCAAGACCTTCGTCTTGAAGCTCATCCCGTGCCAGAAGCGGTCCCACATAGCTCCTGTCAGGGATATCCAACACCAATATATTCTTTCCCGGTTTCTGGGGCTCCATGCACTCTTCCGGGTTTACAACCCTTCCATCTGGGGTGGTGACACTCCTCCCTTCTGTAAGCTCCCTGAACTGTGGGCCAGGCTTGACACCCAGTTCCTTTGCGATCTGAGGAAGAAACCTCCCCCGCTGTGGGTGTAGGGTAACAAAGTAGGACAAAGAGGCAGCTGAAGGTTTTGACCGAGGAAGTTTCCGTACCATAGCAGCTGGCCATGGTGCTCGAACCATCTTGGGCAGGGCAGGGGGTGCATTTGGATCAGGTACAGGAGTATCTTCATTTGGGGGGAGTTCATCTTCCGGCATCAAGCTATCCATTGTCCACGCTGAATTGAACATATCTCTAACAACACTTTTTAGTACTTCTTCCCGTGTCCTTGGAACTATGGGCTCCCCATTACAGAACCGTTTTCGACCGCCATTGAAGCCCGCCCCCGGTGAACCTGCCGAAGAACTAGCGTCGATAGCATTTTGCACATGACCATCAGGATAAATCTTCATCGGTTGGACCTTCAGAAACTCATCTACAAAATCTTCTGTGATTTCATTAAAGTCCGTGTTCATAGAGGTCCGGAATACGAAAGACCGCGTAGTGCCTATGGTGTGCATGAGATTGTCGTTCCCATGGATGGTCAGAAACTTCTTTTCAAAGGGCTCCGGAATTGTTGGTGCAGTCCCACCACCACCTCTCCCTTCTGCAAAGGCTCGGTTCCGCTCAATTGCCTCCTCAAGCTTGGTCTGATGGTCTGCCTTCCTTGCTGTCTCCTGATCTGCCAGGGTGAGCAACATCCCTAACAGGCCTCCAATATTCTTCCATTCCGTCTTTCCAGTCAGGAAGAAATCACAAATTCTGACTGTCTTGACCTTCCGTTGAAGTAGAGCCCGCTGAATTCCCTCATGAAGATTTCCTAGCAAATATTTCTTCGTTTCCAAACTGAGGAGAATCGAGGTACCAGCGGTATCAACGCTGGGAGTGGTAACGACCTGGCAAGTAACCTTCATCCTGTCGATTGAAGTGTCGATAGCCTTGTAGGGCCGATAGCGCCGTCGGTGAACAAGAAGCTGCGATGGAGGCCGCGAAAACCCAGCTCCTGAGAGATTAATGCCACGCTGGATTACCCAGCGTGATCGAGTGAGTAAGGAAAGCGCCAACGTGAACTACCCTCAATTGCAGATGAGGTGAACTTATATGCAGCTTATACAGTTCAAAAAAGCTGTAAGAGTCACTTATCTCTTATCAGATCCCTGCCGTCTGGAGTCGCACAAGACTACTGCTAGTAAGTACTTAGTAATAAAGAGTCATTCGCCACTCATTTGAGCGTCATAGGGTCATCCCAGTCTGGACCTTGCGTGACGTATGACACTAGACCAATCGGGTAGCCGACTCGACCAGACTAACATATTCTTTAGTAAGCATTCCACTCTTCAGCTTCAGCCCAAATACCATTGCTAATTTATTCCTAACCCCGCTTTCGAGCCCTCCTGTGCTTTCAGATACTTGTCATTTCTACAACTTTGCGGTTCACCAACAGTACATGCGGTGCTTCTGATCGAAATATAAGATGTTTGATTCTTTAGGTTGACTGGCCGGAAATCTCGCCGAACTAGCACTATACCCCGGTATTTATGGCTTTCCCCAATTGGAGTGAATGTACCAATCCGTCATTGCTGGCCCTAGCAGGACGGGCTCTCACATCCATTCGTACAGCAGACTATATCTACCGTGCTTGATGATCGAGAGGGGCGGGAACAACTAATGCTTGCAGTTTAGAACCTAACTTGTTGGACTTCTATTGACTTGCTTTTGCTGGGACTTAATTATCTGCACGGAATTACGTCCTTCGTCTACCCGCGCTGACTCGGGGGTATGGTAGAATCGGAACCATTACGTTTATGAGGGCTTATGATAACGACAAAATTGACCACCGTCCGGCTCTTGTTCTTGCCTTCAACCTCTTTCTTGTTGGCAGCGACGAGCATTTTTTTCAACCCTCCTGGCTTGCCTCCCACCGAGGCACAACCAGACTTCACCGAGGCATGCATGTCTCAGTTTCTACTTCCAGCCATCCTTGGCCAACTATTGGCTCACTGCAATGGCAATCTCCTCAGCCGTCCACCCAAACTCCTCATATTCCATTTTCCTTTGGTTGACATGTTCAGCCCAAAGGGAGACTGTCAAGCTCGCTCATCGATTGGCTGTTGCGCAAACCAACACTACTCTAGAATACAGCCTTGCTTTCCAATGCATGTACAAAGTGCGAGTGTGGAACATATTTAGATCCTTCTGTCACCGCGTGCTACCCATCTCTACAATTCCTACTTGGGAAATTTTGGGGTTAGAATACCGTATCAGAGAAGACTTCAACCCACCATAAATTTATATGATTTAGGCATGTCTGAATATCGCGTCAAATATGTCTGAGACTGCTGTCTGCTAAGTACAGTACAGTACAGTTCGAACATAGTCTCACACGCCTTCGCGCATGTCATTAAAGTGGAACCCATCATACAGCTGCATGCCTATATATACACTTATACATACTAAGCACATAATACAGAGCATACGTACGCTTGCTCTTTGACTACTACAGACCGCTCTCTCTTGCTCTCCTAAAGTCCTTTTTGCAGCCGATTCGGAACGCCCCGGACTGCGCACAGTTTCGCAGCTCAGATCCGCATTCCTCACAGGAAAACAGGGCGTATCCTCCGTCAGAGCAGCGAGAACGAGATAATTATCTAAGTTACCCCTGCTTACTGGAATCTTAAAGGTAGATACCGGTAGGTCTAAAGGTGGAATTAGGGTCTGAGCTAAGAGGCTTATTCATGGTGTGCTCGCGTCAGTCTTGCAAGCTTGTCTGCTGCCCAAAGACATGCAATCTAAGCGATCTCACTCTGTATCGGTGCAACCTTATAAATTCGTGCGGAGGCCCTCCTCAAGGAGCGTCCAAGTAACCTCACCCCCACACCGACCCCCACACCGACCCCCAGTACTTGACAGTATTCAGGAACAACAAAGGCTCATCTCACCCTCGTACGAATCAGAGACGAATTACTATCAAATGTACGACATAAGTGAAGACTGCGTGCAATTGCCTCAGAGAGTTGAGGCGGTGGAGATAATGCGGGACTCGGGGAGAGCTACACCTGCCGATCCGTCGAGTATAGGAAAGAAATCATCAAAGAGTGACCTGAATAGCAGAGGGGGTGGGCATGCGTATTACAATGATGCGTTTGCGGTGAGGGAGGAAGGGAAGAAAGTTCCTGCTGCAGCAGGTGTCTGGGTGGAAATGAAGACAAACGTAATTGTGTGTTTGCGTCAAATCACGTCAAGCCTTAATACCAGAGAGAAATCTAATATGCCAGTTTACCCCACAGCTGGAAAACGAATTCGACTTCATCAAATCCCTCTCCCAAGTCATCGCTAAACGTTTCTCTCGGACAGAAGAAACCGTTGCTGTCTCTATCGACCATTCAAGCTGCATGATGATGGGCGGTACATTCGACGGCTGCTACTTCCTCACCATCACTTCCCTCTCTCTCATTTCACCTACCTGCAACAAACGCAATACCGCTCTCATCTCCGAGTGGTTGAGCGCGAATCTTGGGGTACCGAGCTCCAGAGGCTTCATTCGGTTTGTAGAGCCAGATGCCGGCAACTATGCTATGGGTGGTATTACCTGTTTAGATATGCTTGAAAAAGAGAGATCATCGACAAGGATGAGCATGGCAAGTACCGATGGGGCTCCAAACGGGAGAGCGAGGAAAGGGTTTTTGAGCGGAAGAACGTCTAGGATGAGCAAGCTGGACGAGAACCGGCCACCCTCGAACACAGTGGAATCGATGAATTCGGGAAGGGATACCGTGCAATCAACTTACTCGGAGAAAGTTGCAGTGAAGAGGGGGAGGAGTATGTTCAGCCTGTTTGGGAGGTCCCAGAGGATCCCTGCAGAGTCCCCATGGTCCTAGTGTGCATCAGCAATAACTTTATTTAAATCTTGCTTAGTTTAGGCGTTTTGGGTTTCGATACATCCGGTTTTATTAGTACCTCTCTATTTAGGATTTATTTCCACAGTTCAAGCTGCCAAGAGATGTTTTTGGTATAACGCAAGCACTAGTCTCTTTTTTCTTACATTACCCTTCAATCCGGATCATCTATATACTTTCTACTATTACTACTCTTTGACGGAAAACCATTGAAAAGTCTAGTGTGCTTTGCTCAATCACATATCCCTTATTGCGTTCCCTATCTCTTTTGTTGTTTTCTTGAGGTGGGATCCATGTTGCGGGTTAGGTTTTATGGCAGGTTAGGTTATATGGGTACTGTACAAGCATGTTCATGTACCATGATGTACCAGTGGTACAATAGTGGTTTGGGTACTGGGATTTAGGGCTTGGGTGGTCGAATGGGTACTTGGGTTTGGGAAACGGTCAGGTACATGGGTCTTCTCCCCTTTTTTGTGTAAGCGTAGTGTGTAAATATAATATTCTGCATACCACCGGCGGGGTTAATATACCAACAGGAGGTATGGGCATGGGCATGAAAGGCATGTGATGTGTATGTGTATGTGTATGCAAGAGTAATCTATCATAGGTGAGTTTTAGTGAATATATCCCGAGGATGTCGCACTACATTCCAAGGTGAAGTACGTAGCGAGCAGTCTCGACGTAGCGAGGACACAGTCTGGCTGCAGCAAGAATGGGTACGTAGTCTGGTTACTATGAAGAATAGTAATTCATAGCCCCGTCCCGTCATAGAAGATTCACATAGGCGAATGTTTGCTGGTCGGACTCGAATGTTCCTATGGTTAATCTGGAGCACGGAATAACGCAGGTGGGAAAGGTCAGGTGACGAGGCACGTGAGGTTAACGCGAGACACACGTCCCCATTTCAATCACCAGACACGCTACAGATCAACAACATACCTTCTACATCACAGCATATATGCCACCAAAATCAAAACCCCCCAATGCTCCTCGTAAATCCGCCGGCACTTCAAAGTCCAAACCCGCCAAATCACCACCCTCACCACTACCCCTCTCCTCTCCCCCGCTACCCGCTGCCTCATCGGAGGCCCCACAGTCCATCCAGATCCCCTCCCAGCTTCTCTCTAGGATCTTGCATGAGTTCTTCGCGGGGCAGAGTGGAAATACGAGTGCGAGAGAGATAAGGATTAGCAATGCAGCTGTGGCTGCGGTGGGGGAGTACACGAGGACATTTGTGAGGGAAGCGATCCATAGGGCGGCAGCAGAGAGAGTGAAGGAGGAGGCGAAAAGAACTGGGGGCGTGAATGATGCATTGATGATTCCGGAGGTGGAGGTGGGAGATCTGGAGAAGGTGGGGCCGCAGTTGGTGTTGGATTTTTGAGGGATTATGGCGAATAATGGGAAAGAGAACAGATGTAGTAGGGATTTGCATCTATTGGGCGTTTGGGGGTTTGTGGGGCATGATACGATGTAATGCACTTGTCGGTACTTTTGGTACGATCGGTACAATGGAAGGAATGATACCCAGAATGCCTTGAGGGTCCCCTCTTTCTTTATTGGCAATGCCTCAATGGCTTGATATTCCCCACAACTACGGAATTTCCCCCCTACACATCTTCGGTCTCACCTTTCATCCCTTTCTATATGATCGTCACTCGGAATTTCTGAGTTCATCTCTACTTCTCAAGACAACGAAGTACTATACAGGTCGTGTACCCGTGCACCTGTATATGTGTATTTGTCGATCTGCGTACGTACACACGGGGATTGGCGGGGAAACCTTTCGTCTGGCAACGGTGGCACGGCACTTCAGCAGTGATAGGAACCTCATACGAAGGTATATTGACAAGCAAGCTCAGGGGCAAATCATTCCCCGTAGTAGGGCCTCATACTGCCGCCCTCTCTACGATAGTACTCATGTCTTAAACAGTGGGAAGCAAGATCGGAGGAAATGCTTTCTGGTTTCTTGCTATAGACATGGGTTTCACAGATAAAGCGTTTCAGGTGTGACGAGCGGTTGGAGCCGTCAGAAAAATAGAGACAAACCAGATGTGTTGCCGCGGTTGTCTACGGTTGTTGGTCTTACGCCGTGGTGTGGGATGGGGAGAAGTCTGAAGGTAATCGATGTGGGAATATCCGGATTTAAGTAGTCTTGCAACCTCAATGTCCTTAGAGGTCCCGAGACTAGCTGGGGATATTTATCGATTCTGCCCCACTTTCGTATTCATACACTGCTGCTTTCTTCCTGATAAGTTCCTGCCGAGCATGCTATATGTATACATACACCTCACCTTTATACGAGTAACTCGTGGAATACTTGCAAATAACTAAAGATACCTTAAGCCAATTCACTCTACCTCGCCGCGAGGCGGCGCAACGTTTGCCCCACTTAATCTAAATGTTTGATGTGCAATATTATCAAGATGGCCACTCTGCAAACCGCCACCCTGCAGTGCTGAAACGAATGTCAATTATCGAAAGTATACTAGCCATAGGTAAGTATGTACATCCCCGGGGCCCCGCAATTCTCAAACTGGGGTTTTTCTTACTTTTCCAAGAGCTGCGATCCCGTCTAGAATAGAATGCTATACCTACATACCTATGATCCCGGCATTGGAGTTTCGAGTGTATTACTTATGCGGGGTGCCAGAAGGTTAATTCTTGAGGGGCTGCGGGGCGGAGCGGCAGTTACGGGAGTAAGAGTTAAAGTTGCGAATATTAGGGTGTGTGGGCTCGATGGCCGTGGGGAGTAGCTTGGTATTTGAGGCAGGTACTACAGGGGGCGTTGAAGAAGTTAATTGCGAATATCGAGTGTGGAGTTCTGCTGTGGGGTTGCACTGTTGGGTCAGAAGGGCACATTTTGTGGCGTCTACTTCCAGTACATTATGATAGCACATTATAGGTCGCAGTTCTTGTGACAGCGGTTGGGTTGAATCAGTATGTAATGAACTAACTAATGCAGCCAGACGTCTGATATTCGCAGTTCTACTGACGCCACAACCAGATAACTGACGCCAGTTAAGACATACATATCTAACATTCGCAATTCCAATAACACTAGTACTACTAAGACATACATACAGACATTCGTATTTCCAGTTACTCCATCTGTAAGTAGTTGAGCGGGCATATCCTATACTGATATTCGCCTTACTTCGCGAGCCTTGCTTTGTTCCCCGCTCCAAGTCGGAGAGACCCGCACCCCAGTGCTGGTTCTTCCTGTTATGGTAACGATGAGTTGCGGAGTAATTTCGAAAGCATACTGCATACACACAGAGGAGTTTTTCGTGCACTTGGCCATGCTGATCAGATCCAGCACGCTGTGATTTAGCAATGTAAGTACGGTAACTTCAGTATGTCGATGCAGGTTTGGGGGATAAGTAATATGATAGGTTCATGATTAGGACACTCAGCCTTCTTGTGGAGCTTGGCAGTGCGGAACAGGAAGTGCGGTGCGCGGGTAGTGAATACTGTACATACATGTATGTATGTATCATGTAGTCTGGTTGGCACATGTACATGTACCTCTAACGTTGTACTGCTGTGAAACAGTATGCATACTTTGCATGCAGTGCTACGTCGAGCGACAGTGAGATGGCAGCAACGGGTATCTATGTACGTACCGGTGTACCGGAACCGAGTTCAAGTTTGCGAATGAAAGGCTGGCTCGGAGCTAGGCCCCATATTTGGAAGGGGGTATCGGGATATTATAATTAATACAGACATACCGGTAAGTGCGGGGCGTTTCAGGATGAGACCTGCACGCAGGAGCAGGTCATGCGACATGCCATAACAATGCCTATTGTATGGGTCGACAAACTAAAGTAGACTATGTGACTTGTTATCTCCATATTGGGTATAATATATATATCATCATGTTACTATAACCTCATATTAGTATACCAGTACAACTCCAATCTCCACCTAATATTTCTATATTACAAGTCAGGATAAACAGCGTATTGACAGCAGCCACTGAAAGTAGATGCGTCTTCAATAAATATGTCCACCTGAAGTTTCAAAATCTTGTTTCCTAATATATTCCACATCCGGCATCCATAACATTTCAGTATTGCATTAGATAGTCTTTAGTAGAGCAATTTCGACATGCACAACTGTTGGCTATTTATTTAACAGCTCGATACATTGTATATGTTTTGAGGAGCCATAGATCTAGCTCTATAGGTCTAATTAATAGAATATAGTAGCCACGCGAACTTGGGTCGATAGAACATGATAATGACAGGAGACACGTGGTTCGGTTAATATTAAAGATAGATTTGCGTTCGATACCTGACTGAAGAGAGGGGAGTATACTTGTTTGAGGGTAATGGAAAGGATTACCCTGACGGGAGAGGTCATGCCAACCAGACTAGGGAGCTCGGCTAACTGGATAACCGCTCTAGGTTTAGCCGAGGGCCGGTTCGGTAGCTACATACATAAGTAGGGCTTATGTCGCTACGACGATCTGGCTGATTAAGGCAAGATGTACGAACTCTTTGTGCAACCAGACTTGCAATTTCAGTTGCAAGTCTCTGATCATGATTCTTGCCCTACTTTCCTTCAAATTAGCCTCGTTCCGTCGATATGCCAGGTTGATCGTTGATTTTCGTTGCACTTACTACCCGGCCCTGGGGTAGAGCGTTTGTGGTCTTATATAAGCTGATTCGGGAAGAGCTCAAGCTTTGCTTCGATCTTCGGGATCCCGACACCTAGTCTGAGTAGCGACTCCGATAACCGACGATAATAATTAGACTCTCATGTTATTAAATTCTATGGTTGGTGTAGTCGACTAGTTATATGAATCACTAAAGTTCCGCTGAGATCTGTTCTGGGTCAAGACCTAGCTTTAAGTAACATGTACTTCAGTATGGTACGGGGGGTACGTTTATGCACTTGGATACAAACTACCTAAAGGAACTCCCTGGGGCAAGTTAGATTGACTTAGTCTGCTCATGTAGTTGTATATGTACGCAGATTAACTAGTATTTTGTCATGTATTGATCATGCAATCTGGGCACGAGACCCCGATCCTACTAAACTTACTAGTCTTGGGGCATCTACACTACATATACAAATCTTGCGAACAGTTCGGCACTGGCGCATATATCGCAGTTTTCCAACGTCGTGCTAACGATAATGCACCGTTGGTCTCGGCCCTCATCGCATCAATTGTCGCTTTGGGTAGTCGAATATTCGACTTTCCGCTTTGGGTTTTCTGCCTGCGGGCCTAGACTCTCCGCCAAAGGAATTATTGCAACTGTTTTATACAAGGAAACAGTGCAAGTACCACTAAGTACTTTGTAATTAAACTATCGTGGGGTATACTTTGAATTCCGTGTTCGCAAATTGGGCACTGTACGGCAAGAGGAATAGGTGCTGAGCACTAGGCGTAACTAGTATATAGGCAAAGTAGGTTTTGCAGACGGATACATATATGCTAGGGGAGTGGATGGGCTGCACATGAGATGAGATATAATGTTACCCGAATGCCGGAGGATGGATATATGGGGGGCAGTGGTTATCCCTTATATCCGAGCAGACTACTCCTACGTTATTTAAAGACCCGGAAAGTCCCAGAGTTGAGAGCGGCCAGCTTCGGCAATCGATCATCTACGCATCTCCGCACCTTCCAGCAAGTACATACTACTAAGTAGCTTGCATATTATCTGATAACCCTCAGGAAGCATATTATTACCACGATAAGAGAGATATCATGGGTTCCATTCAGAAACCGAGAGAACCAGACGTCCTCATCATCGGGGGTGGGTTTGGTGGATTTTCCCAATGGAAGAAGTACGTCGTCCCTCCACGCTACCTATAGGATACAAAGGTTGATACTAACCTTCCTTTTTACAGAATCAAAGACCTCAACCTCGGCCTCACCGTCAAAATCTACGAGAAGGCTCCCGAAGCCGGTGGAATCTGGTACTGGAACTGCTATCCCGGTGCCCGTGTTGATAGTGACTTTCCCACTTATCAACTCTTCGACAAGGAACTATGGTCCACATTTACCTTCTCTGAACGCTTCCCCGGCTGGTCGGAGCTAAGAGAATACTTCAAACATGTGGAGAAAACATGGAACATGACTCAGGACATTGATTACAATAAAGGTGTGACTGGGGCTACCTGGAACTCGACCGGGCATTTCTGGAAAGTGCTATGTGAGGATGGAACTGTGACCTATTGCAAGTGGTTGATTTCATGCCTGGGGGCTGGAAATAAGACTAATATTCCACCGTTTCCGGGGGTGGAGAAATTCAAGGGTGAGATATACCACACGGCGAGGTGGCCGCAAGGAGGGGTAGATACCAAGGGGAAGAAGGTGGCGGTTGTGGGGACTGGGGCGTCGGGGGTGCAGGTGATTCAGGAGATTGGGGATGAAGTGGAGCATCTTACTATTTATCAGCGGACACCAAACCTTTGTATGCCAATGTCGCAGAGAAAGCTCGATCCCCAGGAAGAAGAAGAGAAGAAGAAGGCAGGGAAGTATGATCATTCGTTCGAGGTATGCAGGTTGACGATTGGGGCCGGTGAAGATTATGCGGTCCTCAGGAGTGGAATGGATGACACCCCAGAGCAGCGGAAGGAGCACTTGGACCGCCTGTGGGTCTACGGAGGGTTTACTTTCTGGCTGGGGTCATACTATGATCTCCTGTTCAACCCTGAAACAAATAATGAGGTGTATAAGTACTGGAGATCACGGGTATTGGAGCGTATTAAGGACCCGAAGAAGCAGGAGCTTCTTGCACCAGAGAAAGCACCGCATCCATGGGGTACGAAGCGTCCCTCACTCGAACAACGGTATTTTGAGGTTGTGGACCAGGATCATATCGACATTATCAACATTAGCGTTTCTCCTGTCATCACCTTTGGCGAGCGAGGCCTTATTACCAAGGACGAAGGAGAAGTCCCAGTCGATATCATTGTCCTAGCCACTGGCTTCGACAACATGCTCTCAATCTCCACACTTAACCTTGTCGGTCTCAACGGAGAAACGATTCAGGATCACTGGGGCAACGGGGTCAGGTCCTCCATGGGAATCGCAGTCCCAGGGTTCCCAAATCTGTTCTACCTGTACGGCACGCAGGCACCAAGTGCATTTGCAAATGGGCCGAGTTTGAACCAATTCCAGGCCGAGTGGGTCGCGGAGACGATTCAGGCATGTGAGAAGGAGGGTGTCACGTCATTTGAGGCGAGGGAGGAAATGGAGGACCAATGGGTAGATCTACTGCACTCAGAGTGGAACAAGAGTTTGTTCCCGAAGGCGAAGGCCTGGTATAGTGGAAGTAATATTCCTGGGAAGAAGGTAGAGGGAATGTTTTGGATTGGTGGAGTGGTAAGTGGCCCTTTCCCTTAGGCTTGGCCCATGTGCTGACTTTGAGTGTTGCAGCCCCGGTATATGGAGTGGTTGAAGAAGAGCAATGAGAGTGATCATCAAGGGTGGATCAAGCAGAAGGGCGCACAGAAGCTAAAGATGTGAGACTAAGGGTAGGACGGGGAGTGGGCGACGTTGGGGAATCAGGCTATTTTCTCCGACGTTTTTATCATTTATGTGCTTTCATTGAGGATTTGTTTCGGGTATTGTGATAGTTTGAGGATTTGTGATTTTTTTATGATTGCTTTTTAAAGATAGTACGGAGTATTATGATGGAATTAGGGATATGAATAAGAAAATGAAAGTCTGTAGAAGCTTCCAAAACCATATAGGCTACTATACCTTTTGCCCGTACCCTTTGATAGTCTCAAGCTTGCTTTTGAAGTGGATTAGAAATCACCATACCATAACCCCCTTGTAACTTCAGGGTAATGCTTTCCCCCCCCAGCACCATGCCAAGACCCTTGGAGAGCGAATCGTCTAGGTATCCTGAGACTTAGCGCCGAATGGCCTTGGATGAATCCACACCAAGTTTCTGGGTGGCTCCGTCATGGCCCTTCTATTAGGGCCACATACGAGTACTGAATATGTAAAAAAAAATAAAAATGTAAAAAATAAAAATAAAAATACTTTTT
>Ga0307511_10005868_pt1 | contig 12412 bp, 17 predicted proteins | sample 13_EM_MG_FD_200266 | JGI IMG/M metagenome (GOLD analysis project Ga0307511, IMG submission 200266) | Populus trichocarpa ectomycorrhiza microbial communities from riparian zone in the Pacific Northwest, United States - 13_EM | ecosystem: Host-associated > Plants > Roots > Unclassified | place...
CGTGGAACCTTCACCGAATTGAAACGAACTAAATAGAATCGGCTGGAATACTATGCTATACTCAGATCCGGAGTATAGAACAAACTTCAACCGCACATTTTCTCTATCTTCCCTACAACCTCGAACAACAACAACATTCAAAAAAAATGACAACAGCTATCGCCAACACCACCAGTAAGATTATCAAGAAGAGCCAGGGCCTAAGGGAGAGGTACCTGGCTGAGATAGATAAGCGGGAAGGAAAGGAGAAGCATGAGTTATCCGTGGAGGTAGCCCGGCTAACTCAGGAGCAAGCAGAACAGGTTTCGTTCACAGCGTTGGTCCAGAAGGAGGTCATAGAGGGCTGGACTGATGCCGACTACGCTGATATGGAGGTTGATAGGGCCGTAGCACAAACTGAGCTCGGCTTCACCACGACCATACTTCCCTTGGCGGATATCCACACGCAATCGGAGCGGAGGAAATCTACGGCAAAGGAAAGATTGGAAGCAAGCTGGGGGGAGGGTTGGGAAGATCTGGTGGGAGACCTGATGCCTCCGTGGTCGGCTGAAGAGTTCCTAAGGAGCCTCGCGGTATTCTCGGAGAACCACGCGGAGTGGGCAGCGGCAGAGGAGTTGTTGGAGAAGAGGATTGCCGAGAGGTTGGCGGCAAAGAAGACGAAGAAGGTGCCTTGGTTGACATCGAGGGATGTAACCAGCAAGGATATCAAGAAGCTGAAGTCAGCAGCTGGTAAGCAGACTACTAAAGAGGAGGGATCTGGCAGGGTTGGTCCTGCTGGTCAGGTAACCAATGTGGAGACCCAGACTGCTAGACAGACTGCGGTTGAAACCCCTGTGGTGCCTTCTTCGTCTTCGGGGGAAACTGCTGCTCGCTCTAACGGCGTGGTAGAAGAGGATATCGTGAGGGTAACTCCTGGCTCTGAAGAAGCCATGGAAAAGCAAGGTTCCATCTCTCACGGATCTTCTGCAACTCCCTCAGCAATAGCTGAAGATCTTTCTGGACCCGAAGATGCCTCTGCTCTTGAGGAAAGTGTGGAAGAAACCAGGGAGAAGGAGGTCGGCGATGGTGAAGAGGGCGAGGTGAATGCTGCGGTCTCCCCTATCACTCCAAGGAAGCGTAGGAGGGACGCTGCAAGCGAAACCGAGGGTAAGAGGAGGAGATATGGGGTAGGTATTCCTGTCATCAACTTTTACGTTGATTAAGGAGTAGAAGAGCTTAAGAGGGAAGCTCCGGGGGAGGAAGAGAAGGATGATGCGTTGGCGGTAGAGGGGGCTATGAGGGTGTTGTTTGGAGGAGAGAGGTCGGGAAAGGAGCATGCAACTAGGTTGCTGGGAAATATAATGAAGGTGTTGAAGGCGGAGGTGGTGGAAGTTGAGGAAGCGGAGGAATCATCGCTCGCGTAGAACTAGGCTATTGGTAGCTACGCGAGTGATGAGAGAGAATGGAATATGTTGTTTTCTTGTTATTCTGAAAAGTCCATATTCGCATGTGAATTTTGGAACTTCAAGTGCTCATTTTTGATCAGAATTACGATCCATTACCCATGTTTTGTCCCAAGGGGTCTGCGAAGTATAAAAAGGGGGGTAGGATATAGTGAGGCTGAGTATAATGCGGCAATCAGAGTAACTTGGTATATGCACGCCGAACAGCCAAAACCAGAAAAAGTAAAGTGAATTTTAGTTTCAATGTTAGGAAGGATCATTCATGAGATTCTAACCCATCATCCGACAACTATCAGACCTTGCGGAGAATCTTCACACAACGCTGGCAAGTCTGCCAATTTCGCACACTCTAGCAAGTTTCTTTTTCATGTATTTGACGTTTTGTGGCAATAAACGTTTCTTCTCTACTTCTACAGAATTCTAGACAATAGGTAGATACTTCCAGATCTCCATTACGCGCGTAATATACGTCAGCAAAAGCTACGCGAGTGATACGAATTCTGGAACTATTACTCGATTTTTCCTCTGTTTGTCCCAGTTTCCCGCCGTGATTCGGTTATTCCACCAGTTCTCGACTCTCCGCATTTACACTAAGTTGCTATAGTATCCCTATACAAATAGCGCCTTACTCATACCGCCTCCCCGGCACCAAAACAGTGCCAGTTCTGGAAATCTCTGTGTACTTGGCCACACTACAGCGTGTACAACCGTGCGGGGACCCCCGAATCGGAGAATCCTACTCTGTTGGCAGCTTGTTTCACAGTAGGGTTCTCCCCATCATCGGTCAGGCGCCTTGGCGGCATTCTCAGGTCTAACACCATCCCCTGTTAGCTCATACCCAAACAATGAGGATCTTGTATTGACTCACCTACAATAACTCTGATTGGTAAGGAAACTTAGGGTCCTCGTGCTCTAGGTATATTTCTGTACAGTAATAATCAAGCACAGGGTTTTGAGAAACTGTAAGGAGAACAGTGGGAAGAATTATGAGTGTTAACAAATTATTGACTACTGTTATATACGGAGCCTGCTTAACTCTTTCATAGTCCAGTGGTATATGGTATGCAACAGAAGTGTTATGGCTCTTTGTTACAACTTGGTACATTTTTTCTTTACTACGGGCTTTGCGCTTGGATGGTCTGGATCCACCTAGGGACCACAGGGTAACTAATGCAGCCCTTCCATTCAGGATGGACGTTTGTGGAGCAGACTTGGCTTCCAGTCTGGTCTGGTTGATGCCAAGCACGATTCTTGCATATCACATTGTAGACTGTCTTCCTATTTGGAACACTAACTTCCATGTTTCGCTAGCGCAGCGCGACCCTAGTGGCACCCTGAGTCTAGCCCTGGCGATCCATAGAAAGCCATTCATAGTCTGGTTCTGTCCGTCAATAATTCTCCTTGTAATTTACTTTGCCATATTGCAACTTTTTCATAAAGCATGTATGAGAATAAAGAAAACATCTTAACTTCCCATTGTTTGAAAAACTAAATTACATACAAAGAGGGTTTTTTAAATTTTACTTTGTTTATAGGTTTTAAAACATGGGACACTCATTGTCCTGCAATCTCCCTCGCATGTCCCCCTCTGCATGGCTCTATTCCTTATTGCGCACTGCAATTCTTGCCCTCTCCTTATTTGACTCCTCAGTGGCACCCCGCAAGGTCGCACCTCCTTTCCCCTTCATGTTTCTGGGCATATAGGAGGGTCCAGCCGAGGGCTGGCCCAGTTCCGCAATGTCTAGTAGTGGCCACTTAGTCGGCTCCATGTTAGCGGGTTCCCCGTTATGGGTAGCTCTATAGGTAGCTTGGCCTTGCTGGACGGCACTCCACATGGATTGCCCGCTATTCGGCGTCTTCTTGGCGACATCATCACAGATAGTCCTGCCATGCCTCCTGGTTGCCTCAGTCTGGTATTCTAGTTGACCGCGGGGAGCCATTGTTGGCTGTCCCGCGGCCCACTCGCAGAATGAATCCCACTTGGTTGTGTCGGATTTCTCAGGCCCATAGCAGGTGAAATTTTCAATGCCCCGGTGAACCTACTTTCGCCACAGGGTATACAGGTTCCCTGGGACTCCTTCGTTGTGGAAACCTACCTTGTCGGCTGCCTGTTTCACCGGACCCTCGCCATCGTCATTACTAGTGCTGGTGGCTGCCGCACTAGCCATATTACTTAGCTGTCTAGAGTTAGCCTACGCACATACAATGACCATCCTGCATTAACGTACTATATGTGCTTAGCGCAGATGACCTGCAAGTCGGTTGTGGGTTTTGGTATCTTGTAAGGAGAAGATCAATCTAGATACACCATCAGTATGCAGCTGGACAGTCACAATCTCATATTGTATGCATACTCGGTTGCGGTATTATATCGGGTTCAGCAGAACAGTAAGGTAGGTGAATAGTGAAGAGATTACACTTGGGGTTCCAATGGCCCTTACATAGGCTTCGAGACATTGTTTCTTTATTTACCCTTATGGTACAGGAGTATATGATGGAAGACTACCACAATCCACCTCTGAGCTCATACTTCATGCTAGGCCTCGAAATCCTCAGCTGGTCCTTGAAAGCCATCTCTGAGCCCTTCTTGAGCACTTACCTGCAATCTCGTAGTCCCTTATAGGACCTCTCGAGGCTGCTACTGGCCAGCCTTGAGTTCTTGCTGGCTATCCAAGTTCTTTCGAAGGGCATTTGAGGTGTTTACTGGTTATTCTAGCCCTCTCTGAGTTCTATCTAGCATTCTCTGGACCTACACCAGGTCTCTATGGGTTACCCGGAGAATTCTGAATCACTGGGGGTTCTCTATAGTATGGCATGCATAGCAGTTGCCACAAAGGGCTTCGTGAAACAAACTCCCTCACTTCACATTGGCGCGCGACGATCTGGGGTTAGACGTTTATGGGCTAGCAATGTCCAGCACAGACCTTGCGCCATGATACATTCACCGTTGTGCAGAACAGAACAAGGTTTCTTGGTTTGTGTATCACATTCTTACCCCTGTTGCGCTGATAGCTTGAAAGAGATCCTGAGAACGCTAGTGCACTCAAGTGACCCTAGGTTAGCTGTTCATGATCTAGTAACGTCTACCTACTACAGGAAGAAACAACCCATGTGTGTGCACGACTGAATTTTGTCTGGTTCGCGCTAAAAGGGACCTGCCGGAGTTAGCTGTTCATGGCCTAGTTCTGGAGTTGGGGGGTTGGCACTTGGGAGTTGTGCAACCACACTATCTCAGTCTGGTTGCAACCTCTGCGACATTGTCCTGCATGTATGTCGGTAGCTAGACTAGCATGCCGAGGATCTCCACCTGGCCGTTTGTAGTCTGGTAGCAACTACCAAGTAGGTATGGACCAACACTGGGTCATGTTAAGAGCAACTGAAGCTGATGGATGGACAAAGACGTGCCAACCAGACTAGATAAAGACAGTAGTCTAGTTCAAAGCCTGGTGAGCTGAAGGCAATCTGATACCAGCCATGCATGGTCTAGCGACTTCTGGTCAGGTCAACATTAGTACAGCAACCGGAGCTAGTGCAGAACAAGCATAACGGCGCGAGCTAGACTAGTGGCAACAAGGCCTGGTGCACCAAGCATTGTACATGGCTAGCCACTCATGATACTATAGCTTCCACAATAGGTTATACCAGTAACGGTTAATATACTGTGTACCTTTGGATGGTGTAACTTACACGGCAACGCTGGGTGGGTTCCAATGTATTAATCCACCATAAGCAGACTATCACGATACAATACGAGCTCTCCTAGGTTGTAACTTTTTAGCAAACCTACTATGCTTGTATGCATTGCAGGTGGTTATCGGAAGTGGAACCCTTTCCACGCACACAGGAAAGGACCATGGGGTATCTCTACTTAATCCGACAGCAGACCATAGGTGTCCACTCCGAGTAGGACTTCCATGTCACAACTAATAGCTATATCAAATGCAGTATCAGTATTGTCATTTCGTGTTCCAATCTGCTGGACATTATGGTCGATACCTGCAAGCTGAGCACACTAACCAGCCAGTTGCTGGTCACTCTGATAAGTCCGCTATAGACGTCCATAAGCCATCTCTTGTGACAGCTTATAAGCGCCATCGCACCCTCATTTCAGCGGTTCTATCATTTCTTAAACATCCCAAGGGGTCCATTGGAACAACTACTACAGCTACCGACCGTCAGGAGCCCACGCCGCCTACAGAAGAACCCCGCTCACGCCCTGAGAGTCTACCACCATAATATGCAGCCGGCAGAGTCATCAAATATTCCATTTTCAAGCACGTCAGAAGCCAGGATTTTGATGCACTTGCACCTTTTGCAAATGTGTATGAATACAAGCTGGCACGATTCTTTCATCAAAGTAAGACCACACTAAAACAAATAGATGATTTCTTTAAAAGCAACCTACTCCCTGCCGACCTACCAGAGACAGCAAGCGTCCACTTCAAGTCAGGGCTCACTTGGCGGAATAAGATGCGGGACCTAGTCGATTTGCCTATATGGCATTACGGAACGGTCGATTTTTATCTTCAGCAAGGGTGTGGCTTCTATTACAGGGACATTCAGAGCACCCTGGAGTATCTTTTACAGCAGCGGACGTTTGCCGAACACTTGGTATACGAGCCACTATGGGAATTTGATGGAGATGGTAACTGCGTGTATACGGATATACATACTGGGGATTGGTGGTGGCAAACACAGGTATATGCCCGAGTGTTTATGTGTTATTTAAATCAGGCAACTTTACTAAGGACTCAGAGGATCTGCTAGATGACCTGCCAGGTCGGTTCTAGTCTCATTCCAGTCATCCTAACATAGGATCAAACGTTGCTTACCAATTTCTCTTGTGACAAGAAATTGTGGCCATTATTCAAGTCCATTGGTAACATCCCCTCGAAAATGAGAAATAAACCGAAATCACAGGCTTGGATTCTCATCGGCCTCCTGCCAGTGGGACCGAAGAGGAACAAAGGGATCAAGGGATTTACGAGCCAGAGCTAGGAGTATGATGCCCTCAGAGTCCAGCATAAGATCTTAGCGTGGATTCTGAGACCCATGATAGAACAATTTGAGGTGGAAGTGAATAACACATTCAGAGACTATGAAGGTGCGTTGCTATCTGTTGGGAGTAGAGTGGAGGACGTGAGATGGCCTGCGGGGACAAAAAGTCAGGAATTGTGTTCTGGTGCTTTCAACTTGGCTTGCAGATCATATGGAAAATGTAAGTATCCATGGTATTAAAACCAACCAGTGCCCCATTTGCATTGCAGCCCAGAGCCAGCTGGAGACACTGCCGAAAACGCCATATAACGTGTGCAATCATGTGGATTATTAGAGGCTATTTCAAGGCGGAGATTTTGACAGGTATGGGCGTTGACTATCCTAAGACTGCATCGTGGAGAATGACAGCTAATGCATAAAAGTTTGCAGTTCAAAGGGGTGAAACCATTTCCAAATGCACTGTAGTCTCTCAAGTGCATCAGACCGCTCCTGATTGTCCATGGTGATATTCTACACAATATTCTTCTGGGAATCCTAAAATATCTAATGGAGTGGACGGAAGGGTTTTTGTGGAAACATAAACGGATGGAAGTCTTTGACACGATTTGGAGCAACATTCTGCCTTATCCTGGGTATTAACGACCGTAGAAGCGTTATTGGCAGATCACGATATGGAGTAGCTCGGAAATGAGAGGTGTAAATCACGTTATCTTGGCGTGTTTCGGCGCTGCTCTGCGTTGAACTACAGACGCCCCCAGGCTTTCGTCGGCCACTCAGAGGGATGGTAAAACAGCTATTCGATGTGTGCGAGCCATCACCGATTTCTGTCTCATGGCGCAATACTGTAGCCACACGCAGGAAACTATTGATTATATGGATAAGTATCTGGCACAGTTTCATCAGCATATGCATATTTTCGGTAAATTTTAGGGCACCAAGGCAGATCGTGGGGAGGCAACAAAGGCTGCTAAGGATCTGGCAGAGACTCAGGGACGCCAGGCTACTATTGACCTGTACTTCAACCTCACAGCTACGCAGCGAGCGAAATGAAGCATGGAGGACAAAGAAGAGCGAAAGCAAGCAGTTTACGACATCCTGCATCAGGCCACATTTAACTTTCCCAAGCTTCACCTTTTGTCCCATTATGGTATGCAGGTTAGGGATTTCGGAACACTGCCACAGTACTCGACCGAGATCACGGAGTCTTTACATAAGCCCCTGAAGAATGCTTATAGGCGCTCAAACCGGGTCGATTCTGCAGAGCAGATCCTGAGCACTATTCCAAGGGACAATGCATTCAGAATGAGGGAGTTGAACTTGATTGTCTGAAGTCATGACTTCAAGGTAGATAGGGACATCTTGGACATGTTGAGAAATGTCGCCGGGGACAGCCAGGGTCCAGTTGGAGCCAAAAAAGTTGTTAAACCACCCCTCAGGCACCCAACCTTGAGAGTGAAACGAGATGCAGCCAAGCTGAGCAGCAGCCCCCTTTCATTTCTTGTGGAAAAGTTGGGAATACTATGTCTGACTGGACAATTTAAGCATTACCTTGAGCTGAATATGACTGACTCGGAGGGGATAACGGACAACAAAAGGGTATCAGCGTACAGGGCGCACTATTGTTACACTCTTTTGGTGCCAGTTGTGCAGTTTCAAGGAGAAGGGGAGGTTATTCATAAACTGAGGTGGACAGGAAAGGAGAATTTCAGGAATACAGGTAGGCTGAGAGCGGATTGGGTGTGGGTGCACCTGCGAGAAAGTGCGCCAGGGGAACTGCAAATGGGTAAGCTCGATAGGAAGACGGTAGGGCAGTTGAAAGGACTCCTCAGCGTCCGAGACGAGACACATAAGGTGCATGAGGTGGCACTGGTGGTATTGCTGTGACTGAGGGGATCGGCGAAGCTGGCTGGAGAAGAAGGGATGATACGAATGGAACGAAGAGAGGAAGGAAAGGACATGTATGTGGTATGCATAGGGGACATTGAAGGGATAGCGCATTTCATACCATTGGAGGAAGGAAGATTGTGGTTGGTAAATAACAGAATAGATTTAAGCACATAGAATGAATTATCTGCCTGAACGTCAAAAATAGCAATTGGGAAATGAAACCTGAAATATAAACGTAACTACGCCCTAGTGTGTAACAGACACTAATGAGCCGATGGGGAATCATAGCAGGAGAAATGTCAGTAAACGCTGCTGGATTCCACCAGCGGGTGAGTGACATGGGTGAAATAAGGGAGCTGCTGGATGCTAAGAGGGAGTGAGTGAGATGGCTGGTGTAGGGACGCCACTGGATGCAACAAGGGGGTGAGTGAGATGGCTGGTGTGGAGACACCAGGGGACGCCACAGGGGATAGGTAAGATAGCTGGTAAAGGAACGCCGTTGGATGCCATAAGGGGAGTAAATGAGATAGCTGATGTGGAGACGCCACGTGACGCCAGCAGGGGGTTGAGTGATGTGGATGATGTGGGATGCCACTGGATGCTGCGAGGTCGCCACAGGAGACATGTGATGATGCCGGATGCCAGCAGAGACATTGGGGTAATCCGTGCGTCCGGACGCAGTTATATAGGCGTCTGGACGCCACAAAATATGTTCCTGATGAACTGGAGACCTACAAGAGATCATTGGTTCATCCATAGTTCATGGGCCTTGTGGGCCAAATCATTTACACTCACTATGCATGATTAATAGTTCCTCTATAAGACCCTTATGCTCTAAACGATTTCCCAAATCATTTCAAGACTTTACAATTGTTCGAGAAGATGGATACGCATTATATTGAAGACGATCTAATGGATTAACATATAAGAGAAAAAATGGATGTGTGTATGACAATCGTTGGGTTGTCCCACATAATCCATATCTAAGTTGGCGCTACCAGGCACATATCAATGTAGAAGTATGTGCATCGGTTCAACCTATTAAATATATTTATAAATATATTTATAAAGGTTCTGATCGTACTACCCTCCAACTACAAGAAACTGATAATGCCAATTATGTTACACGACATCTTCAAGGAAGATATAAAGGCCCATGCGAAGCTATCTGGAGATTGTTTGTTTTCCACATGCATGAAGAATTTCCTGCTGTTTATCATTTGCCTATTCATATACCTAGATAACAACCTATTTATTTTGGAGAAGATCTAAGCCGGGATAAGCTTTAGCTACGTTTAGATACAACACTGTCAAAACTCATGTCATGGTTTACCTATAATCAAGAGTAGTAAGATGGTCGACAGTATCTTTATCAGCAATTCCCACAATATTTTGTGTTTAAGACTCAAGATAAGCGTTGGGATTCTAGAAAGAGAGGTTTTGCAATCGGTCGGATATATCATTGCAATCCCTTACAAGGTGAACGATTTTATCTTCGATTACTTTTAACAGTAGTATCAGGAGCAACCTCATTTGACAATCTTCGAACAATCAATAGTCAAACCTATATAACATTTCAACAAGCTTGCTTAGCTCTCGGAATTATCCAAGATAATACACAATGGATTCAATGCTTTGAGGAGGCAATTGTGTTTAGTACAGGCCATGCTCTATGTACATTATTTACTACTGCAGTTATGTATAGTGGTATTATTGATCCTACTCAAATTTGGACTCGCTTTCAAGAATACCTTTATGATAATTTACCTTATCAACTTCAACGATTAACAATTCAAATCCCCAAAGATATACCAACTCCTCATTTTGATTAAGGACTTTATCTTCTGTCCAAAATTTATGCTCAAGGAGGTAAGTCATTAATAGACTATGGTTTACCATTACCTATGCGAGATTGGGAGTCTATGATACATAAAAATCCATTAATGGCTTCTGAATTAGATTATGATAAAGATCAGGAGAAACCTTTTGGGGATGATAGAGTGGTACAACTAAACGAGGGTCAACGTCAAATATATGATTCTGTTCTTTCTCAACTTTCAAGAGATTCTACGAAAGGACAATTTTTTATTCACGTACATACAGGAACAGGCAAGACATTTTTATATAAATGCATTTGCCATTACTATCGAAGTCAAGATAAAATTGTCTTCTGTATTTCTTCTTCAGGAATTGCAGCACTTTTTCTTCCTGGTAGATGTACAGTACATTCCCGTTTCTCTATCCCTTTAGAAATTAATGAACAATCTATTTGTCATATTGGAAAGAATACTCAACTTGCTGATCTGCTGTGTCAAACCAGTTTAATTATTTGGGATAAAGTTCCTATACAGCATCGATACTGTTTTGAGGCAGTTAATCGAACATTGAATGATATTTGTAATACTTCTGAAAATGTATTCTTTGGAAATATCCCTATTTTACTTGGTGGTGATTTTGCTTAGATTGCACCTGTTATACCCCATGGTAATCGAGCTGCCACTATTCGTGCTTCTTTTCAAACTTCTTTTCTTTAGCCACATTTTCAAATTTTACATCTTATTCTAAATATACGAGTTCAAGCAGGTCTTAATAATATTTCTTTTACAAGTTAGGTTCATGATGTTTCATGCAAAGCTATGCTCATAGGTATTCTTTCTCTACCATCCTATATTCAAGCTTATACACAACCAGAAGATCTTATTCACTTTGTTTATCCAACTAAGATATTGATAACTGCTTTATAAGATATACAAGTGTTTGCTAATCGTTGTATCCTTGCATTTCATAATGATACTATTAACCAGTTCAATACTGCTGTGTTAGACAAGCTTCTACATCAGCAAAAAAAAATCTGCGTCCGGATGCAGGAGTGCGTCTGGGACATCATATGCGTCAAGTCAATCCGACTGCGTCCTGTCGCGTCCCGCATGCTTCATATATGCCATACATCGTCCAGTGCGTCTCCAACCATGCGATACGTCAGGTACATCAAGTCCCAGAAAAATATTCTGAGCCAATATATAGCTTACAAAGTGCTATAGGTATGACTGCATTTGGGTAAATCAAATATATCACCTAGCACCACAGGATAGTCTTATAATGCGAAGATTCTGTTTTACATGCAATTCCTTTATAAATAACTATATATATAATTCTGGGCTCCCATGATAACCATAAAATAGCAAAATCTTGCGCTACCCAAACTGCATCCCCAACACCCAGCCATGGCTTCCACATCCCATAGTTCCCAATTCTGGTGGCAATGCCTGCCTCGAAAATGATTAGCGATGCCCACAACAGTGGTGGGCTAGCAATACTTACCTAGGGTGGTCTCTGGCGCAAGCTAGATCAGTGACGCTGGCCTAGTTGCTTGCGCCGTGTAGGTCGCTGCCCCTGGGTATGGGGCTGCCACTGGTGAAGTGTCTGGGACTCCGTAGAATAATTAATATTTGTTATGCGTCCTGATGTCAGGTGGGCACTTGCCTGGACCTGTTTCCTGCTACCAACTGCCATTGCTTGCCACAGGTGAAGTGGTAGATCACTGCTGCTGGTGAAGTGCCAACGACTCTGCTGAACAATTGATACTTGTAATACTTGGGGGTGCCAGGTAGACACTCATCTAAGTCTGCTACTACCAACCGCCCATGGATTACATGCTACCTACCTGTGGGCAAGCCGCTCCCTCTGGTGCGGTCGCTGCCTCAAGTGCGGTCGCTGCCTCTGGTGCGATCGCTGCCTCTGGTGCGGTCGCTGCCTGTGGTGAAGTCGCTGGCATTTATTGGAGGTATACTTGCAGGTTCAAGGCCTCCGGCTTAAGAGAAATATTGCTTGCCTGGGGTTGTAGGTGACTACTATACTTTCTTAAGTGAGTTGGGTGCTGGTAGCATAGAGTGACTCGTAAGTCATGATCGACACCCCTTGCCAGCCTCCCGAGGCTAGAACTCCTAGCAACTGGCATCACCGAAACAGGGAATAATAGGGGGCATTAATCCATATAAACATCTTGTCCATATAAATATATATATACATATTCAACCGCGATATGCATGAACTGCCTAGATATAGAGATATTCGCCTCCTATATG
>Ga0307511_10005870_pt1 | contig 12407 bp, 14 predicted proteins | sample 13_EM_MG_FD_200266 | JGI IMG/M metagenome (GOLD analysis project Ga0307511, IMG submission 200266) | Populus trichocarpa ectomycorrhiza microbial communities from riparian zone in the Pacific Northwest, United States - 13_EM | ecosystem: Host-associated > Plants > Roots > Unclassified | place...
ACTGCCACTAACCCACGTTTTGCATGCCCACCTGGCAGCCCCATCTGCCAGCTCTTGCTTCGTCAGCTGTTGAGTCACTCGTATGCCTTGGACAGTCATTCGTCCAAGTTTCAGATCGTGCCAAGTCGAACCCATGACTTGCACAAGTCGTTGCGCGCTGCCGAATTCGCATCTGCGTGCGGGTTGCCAATGTCTTCGCAGCCGAATTCCTTGACAGCCCCTGTTCTCATCAGCCTATGCCCCTGACGAGTTTTCCTGCCGAGCTTGGACATTTCATCGTCAAGCCCATGTTCGTCAACAATCTGCGCTGCCGATTTTTCTTTGACAAACCTACAGTCGCATAAATCCGCGCTGCCGATTTATTCTCCTGTTAGCATGGCTGCCAACACCCTTAGGCATTGTTTTGGATAGCCTGCCAAAGTGTGCACCTCGTGCACGTTTAACACTGTTGCAGTATACGTGTCCTACAGGCCAGTAGAGCTCAGCAAGGTACGTTGTTGTTGTTGTTGTTATTATTATTATTATTATTTAGGACACATTAGTTCATGATGAGAGAGAGAGAGAGAGAGAGAGAGAGAGAATTAAATAAAGAAGGTGAAGAAAATAAAGAAGCTCTTCACCACCATAAAAAGTTTGAAAATGACCCGTCCATACAATAAATGCAGACAGGGTGCCGTGCAACAGAAAATTAAATAAAGAAGGTGAAGAAAATAAAGAAGCTCTTCACCACCATAAAAAGTTTGAAAATGACCCGTCCATACAATAAATGCAGACTGGGTGCCGTCACAGGCTAAAAACTAGGAGGCTGGCAGTTTCCTAATACCAGAAAATCAGATTCCCCAAATTGAAATTTATTTCTGCATACGACCAAAACATTTGAAGACAACGATGAAGAGATTTCAGCTGTACGCCATGGCTGAATTTCAAGTGAATGAAGGACGATTACCTATCATTACGAGCCTTTAATCATTTCAGCCAATTTGGAGGTTCTTAAAAGACAAGAACCCTAGTTCATTCTTGTTAGACATCCTAGGCTACGAGCATAGCCTTTCTTTTGTCTTCCCCTCTTCGTTTTTCTTGAAATCTTTTCTTTTCGCTTTTTCCTTAAAATTCTATTGGACAACAGATATAATTAAAAAGAATATTTTTTTTTATTTTAGCAACACTCCATTTTCGGATTCCAACAACTTCCGAGTCAAAGGAAGGATACTAACCTGATCTTTCATGCAAAATAATATATAAAAAGATGCAAAACGACCATAAGAACTAATTGATGGAGGCTGGGCTTGCTTTCTCACAATAAACCAGCCCCCCCTGTATGCGGCACTTGCACAAAAACTCATGCCTTCAAAATCTGCTCCTCTCACATGCTTGCAAGAGTTGAAAATCGTGGACCATGCATACACATGCAACAACCCACAATAATGCGAGCAGGAAAGCTTTCTGATAAGATAGCTATTTTCACCTAGTCGTCTTTTAAGGTGCTCGAGTACTCATTCCCTTCTTTTGGCGAAGTTATCCCAGAGGAAGCACTTGATGAGGAATCACTAAAAGAGCTGGATCCATTCTGAAAAAATTTTGATGCTAGAGCAGGGTTTCTCCGAGGATCTGTAGTCATGGGTTTCTGCCCCTCTGCTAGTCTTCTGATAAGATTCATAGTAGTGGGAAGGAACTTCGTAGATAAAGAAAGAAGCCCGGGAAGCTGTAAACATATCGACCACGAGTTTAGAAAGCACGCTCACAAGTAATTTGAACAAGCACGAAATTTTAAAAGCCAGTTTGAAAAGTTTGGTGGTCTCCGTTAAGATGCTAGTTTCAAGGGTTAAAGGAATTTGTTGAAAATAAGATGTGCGTGGAAGAGGGACCAAAAATGAGACTGGTTTGAAACTTACAGCACCATTGCGGAATTCGCCTGAAATGTCTAACTGCACCCATAGGGCTTTAATGAGTAGAAAAACAGCAAAGACGCCACCCACGTACAAAGGATTTCTGCCACCAAAAAGAATGCCAAAGTAAATAATATCAGCAAACAAGGGATATAATCTGTCACCAAAAAACTTAATTCCACAGACATGTTACCTCAAAAGAGTCATAAACTCATTAAATCCCAGCACAACCAAGGCAACGATTGCCCATGGGGGTGGTAACCAGTTGTTATTACGTTTGTGGGCTTCCTAAAAAACAAAGGATAAATCAATGAAGCATCCACACAAACAGTGGGTTCATTTACCCATTTATCTCAACCATAATGGCACAATAATTGAATTCCAAGAATTAGCAATGTAACATTTACGACACATAAAACACTCGACGCAGCACCATAAGTGTTTTGACTGAAAAGCAGAATGTAAAGCCATTAAATTGCTCGGTACAGTGACAATACTTTATTTCCAATTTTGGTATTTATACAGTTATCCAAGGCCATGATATGAAGCCTGGTCTTATATTTTTTGCACTGCACCTGCCACATCCTGTAGCATGTTGCTACCTTTGAACTCTTAAGACCCAGATATCACTAAATGTTCAGCATTCCATGCAACTGACCAATTGGGACTAGGATCTCAAATTTTATTTCTTTGGACAAGCCTTGTCCCAGGCACAATTCAGTAAACACGAAGCACAGAAGTGCAAAGAGAAGAGTACACTATTTTCTGTCTATATGTTGACAATCGTAATCTGACCACTATGTAAAAAGATAAAAATACATTTGCATACATAATGATATATGTAACGATACTGTACCTGAGCAGAAATGGCCTGGGTGACAGCATGCTCTGTCTCAGACTTGAATTGCCTCCACAAAGATTTGCACTGGACAGGTGTGATCAATGTCCTTGAGGATGGAATCTGCAGTAGAAAAACCAAATCCAGGTATAAAACATGCTTTATGGTGAAGAAGAGGCCACTAGCGTCGGCGCATGCAAATAGAGGGAGAGATCTTAAGCAATGATTAATACTCTGGTGCCAGTACGTGGGTATAATGCCCATCATGCAATTCCCAATTAATTTATCAAAGAGATGCATTTGTAGATATCCAACATATATCCTCTGCACCAGTATAGCAGACACCTTTGTGGCTATATATCTATGTGTGCACTATCTATGGGATCCACAATTACAAGTCCCACCACCATGTTCTGGAAATGCAGAATTAGGGAAATTTGTTGATCAAATTACTAGCATAAAAACAGCCAATTAGAATTGAAGACCTAATTCATGCAAAACCATCTGTAAATTGATATAAAAAAGTTCAGAGTTGCAAAACAATTAAAAGAAATTTCGGGAGTTTCAAACAATTTATCCTAGAAAACTGATCTAGTATTTAGGTCTCTAAAAATTCATTTCTTGAATAATTGATTACATACCCTTTCTACGATAGTAGCAAGGAAAATTAAAGATACATTATCATAGGCTGCACCAGGAAAAGGCTCAGGAATAAGAAAAAGCCACCTCTTCCCAAGAGCTTGATGCCAGAGGGTCAGATGTTGTGATACTTCTGTCTTTAACAGCAGCATTGTTCTTTGTATCCATCAAAGCAGATGATAGTGTAGTCTCAATATTATCAACATCATCATCCAGACGGATTGCAGCCATTACAGATAACAACTTCAAGGACTGGAAAAGTTAAAAAAAATGAAATTAGTTGACATCCAAAAGCAAAACAAAACTTAAGATTCAATGTTTGCTGAAATATGTATTCATCATACTGCAGTGCGAGCAGTTTTGGTAATTGCTCGAATGTCTTCCTTTCCAGTCCAAACCCGTGGCATTGAATCAGAGTCATGGCTAAACAATATTGAAAACCTGCATGAAAAGTTTACATTCACACTCCAAAAGATGGATATGAAACAATAAAAATAACTTAATTGGAAAAATGCAAGGGGTTGGTACCTTTCTTTCATAAGGATCAGGACCCTTCCACCTTCTTCCCTTGCTTTTGCCTCAACTACACCTTTTGCATAATTCTCCAAACTTGTAAGTATTTTGTCCTTGGATTGTTTGTCCATGTCAAAACCAGAAAGTGCATTAGAGATCCCAGCAACAGCTGATTCTGTCTCACGCTGCATAAGTTTTTTTATGGCTGGCCATGTCTCACTAGTAGCTCCATCTAAAAGAGCTCCCACAGGTCCTAATAATGCCTCATTTAGCTTAGCCTGCAGGTGGTCCAAGAATTTTATTTTAGCATTTATAAAATTTCTTTGGTGTGCAAGTCTGAACCATGCAACCACTGTCATCAGTCATTCCCAACTTCTTTAATAATAAGTCAGCCTCTAACAAGGTTTCACAACATATAAAATCCATAATGTGTGAAACAAAGTGACAAACATGAAAATTATTGACCTGCAAAGACTGCACTTCAAACACAACTAAATTCCCTAAGCATTTCTTCATATTAGTTTTAAGATTTCCACTGTTTCCCAGCAGCTTCTCAAGAATCTTAACTTATCTTCAATTGAAGACAGTCACAGAATGAAGCTGGCACACACAGAAGCAAGAAAAGCTACTCATAGAATACTGTACCTCAAATGATGAAGTAAGTTCAGAGAGTTTGGCTGCACGGACAGAAGTAATATGTGCATCTATATCACGACGAAGCTTATCCCTCGCTTTAGATGTGTCCCAGTTTGCTTGTTCAATAACAGCATCTGTGATTATAATATATCAACGAGAAGATATACTTTAGTGAACCCAGTCAGTAAAGCTAATTTTTCAACAGTTACATAGATGGAAGAACCAAATAGCTGATCATTCCATCCTCATGCTTTTAGTCCTGCGACAGCCAATTCAATATTTTTCCCCTAAAAAATAAAGAGTGCTAAAGTTTATTTCTGTTTGTTTGGAAGCTTTGTTTTCTAAGCCTTGTTTCTACATCATTCAAGCTAATAATCAAATGGCAAAAGGAATTTGAGTCACTTAGTCTTACCTGCATGCCCTTCATCAAATTGAGCCATGTAATTCTGAGTGCAAGCTACAGCTGCCAAAGAAAACCCTTCCCCTGCATTCAAAGCTTTCTCAAATGCTTCCTTGAAATTCTCAAGAGTTCCAGACCTTATATGACCCAACATGGATTGATGTGCTGGTTGGACAAGCTACCAAACAACAACAAGAAAACTAATCAGATTTGTTATTTGTAAATTTGATATCAAGCTTGATAAGAAAAACAGTTGAAGTTGCTACAAATACTGCAGAAGACAGAAATTCAAATCAGCACTAACTGAAACAAACCTCGGACCAAATTAATTAAGTGGGCACTAAGGAAGCTATTATCCATTATGTTAAGAGAACAAACAAGCTTTAATAGTTTTTAATACTATATCCTCTTTCAACTTTCACCTCTTCAGCCCACATCATTTTTTATCCATCCCTTCTTTTCTTTAATCCAAGGAATTGCAGCCAATCACCCTTCTACACCAATGCCTTTGTAGATCTATGCATGGCCAAACCATCTCAAACAGCACTCCCTCAATTTACCTCAATCAGATGCATCACTACCTTCCTCCCAGTACACATACTTCGCATTTCACACATCCAATGTTCTTATGTGCAAGCAACTCTTAGTAACCAACATTCACTGCCATAAGGAATAACTTAACATGATATACAGGCCTCCCTGACAACTAGCTTGACTTTTTTTGAGTTGAATGCTTCAATGTAATAAGAGAGCAATCGCATAAAAAGGTTTGATGTAATGCCCTAAGGACTCCTCCAGCAACCTTTGGTGGTCCCTATGCAGTCACATGCATTGGCATTAAAGGTTTTCCCTCCATGCATTCTAATATACAGCTCAAATTAACTGAGCGCTAATGTAAATTAGTTTGAATCTGGTTCCAATATAAATGTGACTATTGGGGACCATTTCCCTGAACTATAAAAGGATCATGCTATAAATTTATACTCAATCAAAAGAATTAGTAACTTAAATATCAACATCAACATGCATTTGGTCCCAAATGGACAGGCATTGACTGTAATTCAATAATCAATATCCTGAGTTCTCAATTTTATGGCAATATCTCAGCCTTCTTCACAAATCAAAACAACTACAATAAATTTAATAAAGAACATCTTAAAAGATTGATTACTTGTAGCAAGTTTTCCTCAAGCTGCTTTCGCTTTGCAGATCTTACTCCTCCGTCAAAATATATAGCTTCTGCATCATACCTAGAATTAGAAAAGCCATTATTGATGCTAACCAAATAAATAAAGTTTTTAAAAGGATATTTAAGTCATAAAACAAGTACTGAATAGAAGGTTCCCAGATAATAACAAAGTAGAGAAAATTGAAGATGCAGCAATAGATGAAGCAGAACTACCTTCGAACTTAAAATAAGTGATAGGAAATCTCCTATTCAGCCAAAAAAAAAAGACACCCTATTCCATTGCAAAAAAAAAATGATAGGACCAACTTAAAATAACAAGATATGAAATCTGAGTGCAAGGATTAAAGAAATTCTGAAAGCAATATAATAACAAGATATGAAATCTGATACATTATAATCAAGAAATCAATGTCCCCTCATAAGCCAGAAAAATTACTGTAATCTTCTTTGTTAGAGTATGCCCCCAGTTACAGTAGGCATATTATTCCCCACTTCTATTAGAATTTTAAAGAGATAAATTCCATTACAGTCTAACGGGCTGCTTCTAAATTTCTAATACTCTCATGTTGGATGAGACATGCGGAACTAAGCACAATTCCACCTGCATATAAGAACCTCGCAAAAATAGAGATATAGCTTACAATTCTTCAGCCAACTTTATGTCAAATCTTAAGGCAGTTCCTAAAGCCTTTTGCTATCCCCAGACCAAAAAACATCAGTAGCAGAGCCACTGTAAATTTATATATAACACGATGGGAAAAAACACTTACTCAGACAAAGTAAAATTTAGAATTGCACTAAGCTTCTTTCCAAACCCAGAGACTGGACCTGATTGCACAGCCTCTTCCATTTGACACCACTCCTGCGGGAGATATAATAAACCCTATTTGGTCAGTGTCAATGCTTAGACTTGCCACTTTGGAAAAATCTAGAGATAAGTAGAAATGAGAAAGGAAGAAAGAAAAACCAGAATACAATATAACCATTTACCTCATTTGCAGCAAAAATACTACATTTTTCATTGGCGATTTCTTCACAGCGTACAGTAGCAACCATGACCTGCAAGAATATGGGGATCGCAAATGGCATTAACAAAATGTGGATGTCTTAACCTAATCCCCTGCTAAGTAAATATTCACAAAACTAACTTGTGGTCAGGAATATGGAGATCATATATGATATTAACAAAATGTGGATGCACTTACTCTAAGCCTCTGCTAAGTAAATATTCACAAAATTACCTTGTGAGCAGGAAGGTCAAGGTCCTTATTCTCCTTAATAACTTTCCAGATTTCCTGTGCACTGAAAGAGAAACCTGAAGCAGGAACTACACCCCGCCGATCTCCAGCAAGCCCACCAGGAGCAATAGAATGGAAGAATCGCTGCCTCAAAGTAGCAACCTTCATTGACAGGGAGAAGTCTATCAAATAACAAGTTATGCTAGCTAAGTTCTAGCTCGATGTTTAGATCACAAAATAGAATCTAGATGATTGGCAACTAGGAGTTTGATCCATTTAAATATTGGAGACAATGGAAGGATTTTGATACATTTAAATCTTGGGGACAATGGAAGGACTTTGAAACTGAATGGTTGAATATTAACATCCATTTAATTTGGACGCAACACTAAAGACAGTGAGGAACAAGGGGGGAAAATCAGATGCCCAGGATCCTTATTTCTTCAAGAATAAATTTTAGAAAAGCAATCGAAAATAACAAGATGTCCAGTGTTATGATATTGCTTAAGGATCACAAGAAACATATTTTTCCTACCTGCTCCTTGAATTGCTCTTCCTTTTCTTCATAACTAGAAAGAGCAACAACTTCAACCTGCCAATCATGTATCAGAAATATCACAAAGTCAATATCAATCTTCCACATTTCCACCTTCTAGAAAAGGACATTTCAAAATAAATTCAGACAAAAACATGACATCTCACATTAAAAAATTCACTCAATGGAGTTTCCTTGAGAGCTTCAGGCTTGGGAACAGAATCCCATATCTGCAGTTAAAAGAGGAAAAGGTTAAAGGCAATACCTTAAGTCAATAAATAAGAAGGGAAGCATGGTTCCATTTACCTTCTCAATGTCTTCTCTTAGAACAGGTTCTAAATTCTCCAGAGGTGTCTGTAAACAGCCAAAGATCAACACAATTGACACAAAGAAAAGCACAGTCAAGCCACAACATTAACTAGCATTAAAGAGAGAGGAACACACCCTTGTCTTGTCACGTATCACAAACATCAAAGTTGTTTTGCGAGGACTGAATAATCGCATCATGACCTGAGAGAAAACAAACCCATCAAGTTCAAAACCATGGAAACTTTATAAAATCCATGTTGAAGGTTTGCAGACAAAACAAGCAAGTTTACCTGAAACACAGTCTTTAAAAGAGGCTTATTTGCAGCTTGCTCACGACCGATATCATGACACCACCTAAAAAAATATTTCTTAGAAAGGTCATGTATACAAATTATGGAGAACCAAAACATTACAAAAAAAAAAAAAAAAAGGTGAAAAGTTAGGTCCAGTGCAAGACAGAGATCTTACATGTTGATCAATACTATATCTGAGACAGCAAGGGCAAAAAGAGCACTTTGTTTCTCAAATGCGGTATCATCCTAAAAAAGAAGTGAAGAACACTAGATAAGAGAAAGCAAACACCAATATACTGATCCATTTTGTGCTTTAAGAGAAGAAAAAACACTTTCAGGAAAGACCCGCTAATGTGCTATTTCTCTCTATGGTAGTCAATATATGGGATAGGTTTTGCTAATATACAACAAAAGGACAACTTTCCATCCTACCCATTTCTCTAACCCTTGATTTGAGGATTGTCGCTTACATCAAATAAGGGTCTTTATAAAATATTTTTACCCTACTACTCAGCATTTTCAGTTCCACATTGAAAAATTTTTAATCAACCAGCTCCAAATTATATATCTGAATGAAGTCAATGCAATTACTAACCATGACCAACAAACCATTTTGGTAGACTACTGGAGAGATGTATGTTCATAAATCGTCAAAAAATTCAAAGAAGGCAGCTCAAAGATGCCTTCATGACTAAAAAGGGAGTTGTTGTCAGCCAAAGCAGGTTCTAGATGAGAATCTCCATCATCTACAGATTGTCGGATTCAGAATTTCATAGCAATTTTTTGTGAAAGTAATTTACTAATTCTATGATGAAAAAAGTTTTACTAATGTGGAGCAGAGGGATAGAGAGTTCAATATCTAAGAAGGTATAACATGACTAATTATAGAACATACCTGAGCAGTACAGAATGAATTTACATTTTAAACAAGGTATAAAAGGATTACAGGGAGCTAAAAACCTCATAAGACTTTATATATATATATATATATATATATATATATATATATATATAGAGAGAGAGAGAGAGAGAGAGAGATTTATGTAAAGTTATTTCAAAAACCGATAATAAAGGCACCTCTCCGCGTTCTCTTCCATCAGTTCCTTCCAAATCCATTACAAGAGTACAAGGTTCAATACCAGCACATCTAGCCATCCAAATTCCCTTAGTGGTTTGAGACCTGAAAAGAAATGGAACCTATCAGGCTTTCTCAATTCCAGAGAGCTTCCCACGTTCAAGAAAAAAGTGCTATAAAAGATCATCCAATGGGAGACCAATGCAAGAACATGCCTTCCTTTAAAAGCATCCATCTCTCTAAAGTTGGTACCAAACAAATTATTCAATAGCGTACTCTTCCCTGTCCGGTCCATAGAAAACAATGTCAAACTCTTCAGACAACATAGGCCTTATGACAGAAGTAAATTATCAGTAACACTTATTTCTAGCCAATATAAAATTGGAAAAGGAGTGGAACTTGAATTGAACTAGAACCAGAGACAACTTTTGTAAAACTAGATAGAACAAAGTTCAAATTCAATTAAAAATACCAGCTATGCCTTTCACTGTTAATTATTCCAGGTTGACCATGTTCCAAAAAGTGCAGCACAAGTCTCCAATCAAAACCTTTCCTTAACTTCTTTGCAGGACGAATCATAAAGTTCTAACTTCTAGTGTAAAGCGATATGGTAAATCAAATCACAGCATGAAAATCTTATAACCAAATTGAAATAAGCAACACCAAAGACGAATAAACTAAAGGTTAACATATCATTGAAAAAGTGCATACCACTACTTTGCGGGCCCATAATGGAGACTACAGCATATGACAATCCACATTCCCCTAATTTCACCTCCTTGATAAAATGTTCTAATCCGGTATCATTAAATGTACCATCTCCATCAATCAGGTGAGTAGAACAACAACCATCACTCTTTTCTGGAAATCAAAAGTTACACACATTAGTTTGGAAATGAAAATTATAGACTCCAGATTACATATCTTAATTTAAATACACATGCAGATAAAACCTTTAAAACAGGATTACTAACTAACAGCACAAGCTAGGCTCAAAAGTCCCACGCCATATCAATCTGCGCAAGTTTTCTATGCCAGTTAATGATGATAACAAGGATAGCATACATGAATCTTCATACAATTCAAAACCAAGAATTCTTAAAGACATCAAGCTGAGGTTTTTTATATAAAGGTCATTCTAAACCACCTAGTTCAGAGAATTTATCAGTCCTTGGTTCAGTTGCCAAGAAAAGGTGAGAAGACAAACAGGCAGGGGAAAAATAAAGAGTTACAATCTTGTATTAAATGGCATTTTCAGATTCAATTTCATATCAAAAACACTCACTTAACGTTAGTCCTATAACTTATGGTCCTCATCCTCAAATTAAAAAAAAAAAAATCAACACTTTCAGAATCTCAAAATTATCCTCTTTTCCCACATTTTCTGTCATCAGCCAAACCATAAAATCATGATCCAAGCTCCATAGCTACCCAAAAACTCATAGTTATCAATCTGTAATCACAACGTCTCTTAAAACTCCAGAAACTGAATCAAATTGGATCGAATTCACCTCTTCAAAAAAAAATTAAAAAAAAAGCACGTTAACTAAATTCAACATATGTAACAGCAACAAGCAGAAACCGAAAAAAAAATTAAAAGACAAAAACGTTAGGGAGATTGACGGTGTGTGATCAAATAAAATGGATAGAGAGAGAGATTGATAGATTACTCATTTGAAGTGGATCGAATGGAGAGCTCAATTTGACCTGAAACGGATGTTCAATAGAGAAGGCAGAGAGAAAAGTGAGATCACAGAGTTTTCTTTTTCTTTTTCGAGCATTCCTTTGGTTCTGTTGCGCTCTTTTGGTGGTTTTTAATGATGTGGCCTTTGACTGTCCCTTTTAATTCTTTTCCCCTTAATTTTAAATTTTTTTTAAAAAAAAAAAAGCGAGAAGAAGAAGAAACAAAAGCAGAAAGGATGTACAGGGGATTAAAAAATTAGGCTTTGGTAAAAAGAATTAAAAATAGAAGACGTTTTTTTTTTCCTGATAAAACAAATTGGATTTTTTTAGGTGCATGAAAGTGTGATAGTTGTTGTTTTTAAAAATATTTTTTGTTTAGAAAATATTAAAATAATATTTTAAAAAAAAATTATTTTTAACATCAGCACATCAAAATAATTAAAAAACACTAAAAAATTTAATTTGAATGAAACTCACTCTCAAACAATCCCTTAGTTCCTACTAGATTGTGTGTAGGAAAACAAAATTGAACCTAATGTGTGTAGTACCAGTGTCTTGGAAAAGGTTTTTATCGTGTCACACTCCTATTAAACATAATTCTTTTGATTTCTAGGATTTGTTTTTCTTACATGTAGGTTACGTGATCACGAGATTCGTATAAATGCATTTAATAACTAAAAATAAAAATATATTTTTAAATGGGTATTTTTTAAATTAAAAAAAAAAACTAAAGAACTATTTCATAAAACTATTCATATAATTTTTTAATTGGATTCCATGTTAAAAACATTTTTGATTGCCATTGAGAATATTCACCACAATCCACGATAGTATAATATCTTTTCCACTTTATCCATGAGTCATTATAAGATTGATGGAAGATAATTTAATCTTTTAAGCTTTTAAAACATAGTGTAAAGACTGTATTATTTTTAAAAGCAAAAATAAATAAAAGGTTAGCGAGGGTAATTCAATTTTTTTACATTTTAAAAGCAAAGTGTAAATCATATTATCCTTGAAGAGTTTTTTTTTCAAATATGTATCTCAATGCTCTTTTGTATTATATATATATAAACAAAAATGGTTTTGGCATATGCTATGCACATACCAGTGAATAGCTAATGTTCGTGTCTTTTGAGGGGCACATGAAGCTTCGTCTCATGTCCAAACATC
>Ga0307511_10005871_pt1 | contig 12406 bp, 12 predicted proteins | sample 13_EM_MG_FD_200266 | JGI IMG/M metagenome (GOLD analysis project Ga0307511, IMG submission 200266) | Populus trichocarpa ectomycorrhiza microbial communities from riparian zone in the Pacific Northwest, United States - 13_EM | ecosystem: Host-associated > Plants > Roots > Unclassified | place...
AAATGACTGTTTATAAACTGCTCGGGCTGTTCATACTAGAAATTTATTCTCATTTTCATTAAATGACCACGCAGTAACTACCGTTTTTGTCATTATGGCTCAATGATCGGTCCTCAACCAAAAATGAATGATTTGGGTTTTTCCTGATGTACGCGTGGCGCGTCGCGTCATTTACATGTAACACTTGCTGTCCGACCACCACCCACCCCCTCCGGCGGTCGTCAATGAACACTCTTTTGACCAATTTTCCCTGGCATCCTGGGTACCACAATGCCTAGTTCACGTATCGCTAAACCTCAATCACAGGAGCCATCGTCTGATTGGCTCTCTTCCGACCCGGCCGTCTACGTCCAGGCCCTCGACGAGTTTGAACAATCCCTGGCCCAACAGGACCGCCGACACCAGACCGACAAGGAACAAGAGACCCAAATCCAAGAAGCCCAACCTCCATCGGCGGTGCACAAACGAACCCATGGTGAACTCGCAGGGGACTACCTAAATCCCCATACCTATGGAGCGGCAACTTTTGGTGACTTCGGCGAGTATATGTCCAGGAAGCGGGCAAAACTTCAGGTTCAGAACCAAACCCTCACTTCCGGGACTGGACTGGGGATTAGTTCCAAAATCTTCCAGGGAATTGGCATCTATGTGCGTGGTAATCCGGTTGTCCGAATTGTAGGATCCTAATTGAAAGTAGGTTGACGGTTTTACTATACCTTCTGTTCAAGAACTCCGCAAGATGGTCATCGCCCATGGCGGAGAGTTTCACGCTTATCTGGACCGGAAGTCGCTGGTGTATGTCTCTTACCTTTGGCCATAACGTTCTCCTGACCCCCCGCAGGACACACATAATTACTTCATCCCTCACCCCGGCGAAAGTTGTAGAGTTCCAGCGAATGAAAATCGCAAGACCGGAATGGCTGGTTGAGAGCCTCAAGGCCGGGAAATTGTTGCCTTGGCAAGACTATATTTTCCGCCCTGAGAACCGCGTCCTACCATCGACAAATAAAGCACCCGCTCAACAATCTCTCTTCAGCTCTAAGTTCAACGCTGCCAACGATCCGGCCACGGAAGAGAAAGGCACATTCCCGAAGTACGCGGCTCACAAATCCAACCCGAATGCTGCTCGCGCAATCGAGAATCCAGAGTGGCGAGCTGCCCACACGTCTGCCGCTTTGGACTTTATCGACGGATATTACAAGAACTCTCGTCTCCACCATTTGTCGACATGGAAGACGGAACTGCGAAAACTCGTGCAAGAAGCCCAAGAACGCGCGGAACAGGCTCCTTCTGGTTGTTCCCCGAAGGACTCTGTTCAGGGCCCCGCATTGGCAGCCATTTATCCACGTAATGATGCGAGTCCTAGACGCGTTGGACCAATGGTGAAGTCCCCCTCGAAGAAAGGCAAGGAAAAGCCCCCCGATCACGAATTCGAACAAGTCATCATGCATTGCGATTTCGACGCATTTTTCGTTTCCGCGGGACTTCTCGACCGGAAACACCTGAAAGGCAAACCCGTCGTTGTGTGTCACTCTCAGGGCGATCAAGGCGGAGGATCGAGCACCAGTGAAATCGCCAGTGCGAGCTATGAAGCCCGGAAATTCGGTATCAAGAACGGGATGAGGTACTTACTCCGATCCCCCCATTCAACCTGATCTTACCTTGCTCCGCCTTCGTTAGTTTGCAGCAAGCTCGAAAGCTGTGCCCAACTATACAAACCATACCATACGAGTTCGACAAGTGCGTCGTCTGCGGCAGGGGTTCGTGGGAGACGTTGACATTTGCTCCAGGTACCGCAACCTATCACTAAAATTCTACACGATCCTCATGTCCCACGCCAACGACCTCGAAGCGGTTTCCGTCGATGAGGCTCTCATCGACGTCAGCAGTACTTTCGAACACGTGGAACCTTCCCAGAGGCGTGAATCGATAAAGGTTTACGCCGAGTCGATCCGAGATACAGTTAGGGAAGAGACTGGTTGCGAAGGTCGGTCACCCTTCATCCCATCCACGGCTTTTTGGAGCTGACCGGTCAAGAAGTGAGCATCGGCATTTCTTGGAACATCATTCTCTCGCGGATTGCAACTCGGAAAGCCAAACCAGCAAACTCGTTCCTCCTCGTACCTGAGGATCTCCGATCGATCCTCGACCCCCTCGACATTAAAGATCTTCACGGATTCGGGAACTCAACCAAACAAAAGGCAGTAGAGAAAATAGGCACGAGTTCACTCGAAGAGCTTATGCAGAAACCTAAGGGTGTCTTATTGGACGCGTTGGGAAAGGGAATGGGCGAAATGTTGTATAACGCGTTGAGAGGCGTGGATGAAAGGAAATTGACATCGGATAAGCCAAGGAAGTCCGTGTCCTGTGATATAAATGTACGTGGCTCTCGTTGTTTTGTCCTGCGGGAGATATGAAAACGCATACAGTACGGAATAAGGTTCCAGAACGACACCGAGGTGAACGACTTCATGCATAAGCTTTCCGAGGAAGTCCACAAGAGGCTTAAAAAGGGGGACCTGCGCGGAAGATCTATCACGCTCAAAGTGATGAAGCGAGACCCATCTGCCCCCGTCGAGGCGGCGAAGGTCTGTCCAGTCCCGTTCACACTCCTTCGCATCTGATGCATTGGGTACCAGTTCATGGGTCATGGAACTTGTGAGACTTTTAACAAACAGTCAACCCTCGTCGGTTGGGATGGCAATGCAACGGATGATCCTCAGATGATCGCGCAACAATCGCTCAAGATGTTACGCAGTCTCAACTTCGATCCAAAGGAACTCCGGGGGATCGGGATTCAGATCCAGAAGCTCGAGAGGGCTACTGACAAGTCAGGGGCGCGAACAGTTGGACAAGGGTTGATCTCGTTCAAGCCCAAAGACAAGGAGGCACCGAAGGACGATTCCAATAACAAGGGGAAGGAAAGGGAGAAGCGGCCGATCACCTCTTGGCCTGTTCCAGTCCGACCCAGTCCCATCGTTATCTCTTCCGATGACCCTCCTGTGGAAATCCGCCTGTCTCCGCCACCGATAGAAACCAACATCGTAGCAGAGGCAGCAGAGACGGGGGTGGACCAGAATATAACCACTGCTCTCGTGATACGGGCGACCGGACCACCACACATCGACCTACCGTCTTTCTCACAAGTCGATATGTCGGTATTCGAGGCTCTTCCGGAAGATATAAGACGCGAACTTGAGACCGAGTATTCCCGGAGATCAGTTCCCCCTCCAGCGGAGGTTCAGGCAGTGGCGATCTCTATGACCGAGGCGACGGCGAACGCAGTTGCTGGCCCATCGAGACTGCCAGCCACCACGAAACGAGTAGCTTGGGGGGATAGGGTACCTAAAAACTCCAAGCGCATTGCCCAACAACTCGCGCCCAAACGTGGTGGCGCGGTAGTTCCGCGGAAAGATCACTGGGAGGCCCTCAGTAAATGGCTCGAGAAACCGAAGAAATTCAAAGGGACCCGTTTGGGACCTTCCCACGCCGTCTACGACGCCTCCCCGAATGAACTGCGTTTGTTAGGCATTGACGCTGAGGTCTTCAACCTTCTGCCTCGGGAAATCCGGAGGGAGCAGTTGTGTGGGGCAAAGATTGCGAGGGAAACAGGAACCCTGCCCATCCTTACGGAGGAAAGCAAGTTGGTCATCAAACCGAAGAAGACAATGGTGATACGATACCCACGTTTGCCTCCGCCGAAAGCGAAGTACCTCCCTCAGCCCGTGCTGAAGATGCCAGGGGAGCAAATGGGACGTCGGGTTTCCTATACCGAGGCGAACGATATCCAAGGATTGGTCGAGAAGTGGGTCACAGGGTTCAAGAGGCACCCCCCAAATCAGAAGGACGTCGAAAGGTTCTCGAAGTGGTTACTGAGTTGCATGGACAGCAACGAGACCGGAGATGTCGGGACGGAGAAGGCCTTGAAGGTCATGAAGTGGTGGCTGTTTCTGCTGAGGAGGAACTGGGGGTGGTTGGAGGGAATTGCAGAGTTCAGTTCGGACGACGATGAATTCAACCAGGAAGAGAAGGATGAATCCTACTATGAGAGGAAGCAAAAGAGGGAGGTCGGCAAGGCTTGGTGGATGGCGTTCCTGACGGTGAAGAGACAAATGGACGCGCACACCCGGAAGCGGTTTGGTGGTTGTATTTCGTTGAGATAGGTGAATGGACATTCAAATATTCATTCATTGGAGCTCCCGCGTCAGCATTCGCGGTCCGGGATGATCATCAGGGACCCCATCCAAAACCCTGTCCTCGCGCCTCGTGTGACTGCTCCCCTACAGGGCGCCCAAGAAGTATCGAAGGAATGCATGTTTGGGATTTCCTTCACGATTCTGTCAGGGCCGGTTACCTCCAAACCCCCTCAGGCTATCGCGAGCCCCATGCAGTACACGCGCTCACCCTCCCAGACCACGCCACAACGAGGCCTATCTAAATCCAGTCGCCCCTCTTTCCGACCTCAGTTAACGCGTGCGAGACGTACGCAATCCAGAGAGGGGTCAGCGGATGAATTTCTTGATGCATGTCTGGTTTACATATTACCTACACCGGAAGTAACTTTGACGAACTTGGCAACCCAACGGTGAGACGGCGGACCTCCTATTGTAGCCCTGGCCTATTCGACCGTCGAAGACGGACCGACCTTAGCGTCGCGTGGACATGTTGTGTGATGGCCGCAAAATTTTCCGTCACGAAAGCCACATGCCTAATGCGTGGCTCCGGCACCCTTGGTTTTATATTCAATCCTAAGTCTCCATGGAGGATTCCGCGAAAGGGAGCCATTGAGCGGTGAAGATCCCAACCCAATAGTAACCACGTACCTTCTCGAATGCGTATCCCCGTTAGCGCGGTTTTGGTGTTCCATATGTATGAAATCGAGTTGATCTCCCAGGTGACCCCCGGTAGGTTTCTGAAACATCGATAAGGGCACGGAGGAATCGAATCTCATGTCGGCCCCAAATCCCCAATATGCAGAACGGATCAGATTACCAAGTTGAGATGTTTAACAATTCGTATATTTCGCCATGAGCCATACTGGGAGTTCATACAACAGGGGAACATGGTCATCGGATTGATATTGGAGGGAGTCACAGCCCCGACCCGCTGCTGGGTTCACGGGCTGGCTCTGGGGTTCAAGCGATCCTGACAAGGGTCCTGTCGAGAGTTAGAATGTTTCCGTCACGAGGATCTTGAGCACCGCTTGCTCAGTGCTACGCGGTGCCTCGAGCTTCACGTTCACGTCTTTATTGATGCCGTTCAGGAGCTGTACGCGGATGATCAGCAACGTCGAGAGTTGCGCAGTGCCACGAACTTACGGAGAAACTACCGGTCGCACAAACTTTGACTCTTTTGATTATGGGTGCAGACGTCCGGCGGAGCACTTCAATGGAAACCGGTTGTCCGTGATGCTGTTTACTAGTTTGTATCAACCAGCTCTCTGAACTGTCCCTATATAAGGCTTAGTGATGGTGGCGGAGGACCGGACGAAATACAAACCATATGTGTTCATCACTAGTCACGGCCTTCGTCGGTGAGGTCGTGTGGTCCTTGTTCCCGTACTTAAATCTGACGGAAAACTGCTGTTGCTTCGGTTTATCGAGCGAAAGTTTGATGCTCTGAACTTGCAACTTTAACCTTCCTGGCAATTCCTCCATCGGCGACCGTCCGTCAGGGGTGTGCACAACTTGTGGAAGGGAGCGGAACCCAGAGAAGGTACTGTAAACATCGGCGATTGGTGGGCGTTGCTGAGGATCCCTGCTCCAGCATTTCTCGAGGTACTCCCACACCGGACGGGCAGTCATGCCGGAGGGCCGTTGAGGCATTTCTCCGGCCTGTATCTTTAACAACGCAAGGGTATCACTGTACCCAAAGTATGGCACGTTCCCCGTCAAGACTTAGAGAATTACCATAAGATCCGACCCTTTGGCACGACACTGGATGACTGGAACTCACCTCGTAGGCAACCATCGCCATCCCATAAACATCGCTCTCATTCGTTATGAGAATTTTATCCATGTTCCCGTCATCGCGCCATTGGATTTCTGGTGCCCAATACCGGTATTTGTCCACGTCCCCATCCACCCCGGATTGAGAATGGCCCGCTATGGAAGTACCTGGTACGGCCACGACTGAGCTGCGACCTGCGGTAGCCAATCGAGCCGCGCCGTTGTCATCGATTAATATATGACTCTGTCAACAGTGTTAAATCTGGTCAATAAGAGTGAAGCCCCACATACTGGTCTCAAGGCGCCGTGAACCAGACGGCTTTTGTGCAAAAAGAGTAGTCCGCAGATCACGCCCGATAACTGCTCGTGGGGGTAAGTAAGCGTCAGGGACATGGAGTTTACTCGGATGTACTAGCCAAGTCGAACCGATTGATATATGGTTTCCCCTTCAAATAATCCATGATATTTCCGTTCCCGTACCAGGGGAATACCAGGCAAAAGTCGGAGACCGTCGTGGATACCCCGTAGAAAGGGAGAATATTTTCGTGCTTGAGCTGCATCATTAGCACCACCTCCTTGCAAAACCGCTGCCTCATCTGTCAGAACAACGACGAGCCCTGTCACCAGGAGACCGCGCGACGTGCTTACGCTCTTGATTCCCTGCATCTGAGGATCGTCTCTGGGTACTCTGAGAACCTTCAGTGCCACTACATCGCCATTGTACCGACCCTTCCAAATTTCGGTCACCCCGGTGGGGTGCCGGTATTTGGGAATGTCTCCATCCTTCGTGACGCCCTCAAGTTTGTACGATCCTGGGACTGTACGGTGGTGACCGCATAACTTCCGAAGTTCAATTGTGGTGTTCCCCCTCGACCTTGGATTCCCATGCGCGAGCTCCTGAGACGGAAGTATGATCAGAACCGGGAGGGGGGAGGATCATCTGCATCACCTCGGCGATCTCATCGATGCGTCTTTCGGCCTCTTCGAAGTCCGACCTCTGAGCCATCGTGGGAACGTGCTTGGGGGAGACCGGGTGCGGAAGGACAGAAGAGACACTGTATCAGCACTTGGGCGAATCTAACATCAACAGCCGGAGCTTTTAAGGGGAGGCTGTGGAGGCATTTCTGAACACAGCCCTGGACAACGTGTCGTGAAAAGCGTGCGGCATTACTATAAGAGAATCCATCCGCAATCCTCACGGATCAGAAAGCCAATTAGAGCAGACCGATTGTGAAACAACATGCGGTGACCGGTACCGGGTGCTGTTGAATGATAGTTGGTGACAAGTCCAGGATTCCGCGCCAAGACTGGGTACATGTGGGATGAAGGCGACGGGTCACAAAATAATGGTTATTCCTACTGAGGAGGAACTTGGGGTGGTTGGAAGGCAGTAAGGAGTTTGGTTCGGACAGCGGGTTCGACGGAGCCTGATGGGGAATTTAGATCACGCTACGAGAGGAAGCAGAAGATGGACTCCTGGAGGTCAGTAAGGCTTAGTTGGTGGCGTTCCTGACAGTCAAAAGGCAAATGTACGTGTAGGTACCATACCCTGTCCGGGGCGGCTGGCATCGGCTGGCGCCCAGCGACAATGTTACATATACGAGGACTCGCGAGAGACCCACACGCAAAGAAAGGGCTGTCGTCTTTTGTTTGACTATGTCTCGCCCGATGCGGGCGGGGGTCTCTCCCCCGAGGTCGTCGAGTTATGCGCGGAAGTCAAGAAAGCGGAGGGTGTCGCCAAGCATAGCTGGCGCCCTCAACCAATGCGCGGCGTGCGACGAACGCAGAAAAATGACAAGCAGACATACCGAATGGTCATCTCGCCTCCTAGGGATCCCAACCCGAAAGTCACCGTTGTCCGTCCTCAACTACGAATGCTCACTAGTGTGGATTTGGTGTTCCATATACGTGCGAGATGGAGTTGGTTTCTCAAGCGATCTAAATCGAGACTAACATCGATAGGATCGAATCGCAAACTATTTACCTACAGTATAGGAAGTGGGTTCAACCGTCAATTTGGCCGATATGTACGCATGTTTACCATAAGTCATACTGGGAGTTCGTACAACGAGGGGATGTGATCATCAGATCGATATGACCGTCAATGACTTCAAGCCACCGCTGGTCTGCAGGGAGGCTCCACTGGTCCTCCAAAAATAACCAAGCTCTACAAAGGGGACGCGTCGGTAGCTAGAACCCCTTCACCAGACAGATCTTGAGCACTGATCTAGAACCGTCCGGCGTCTCGAGCTTCACACCGATGTTTTTGTTGACCTCCTTTAGAAGCTACAATGGGTGATTAACTACGTCAGGAGTTGCGCGGTGGCTATGGACTTACGGAGAAATTTCCCGTCGCGCAAACCTTGTCTTTCTTAAATATAGGCGTAGATGTCCGGCGGAGCACCTCGACGGAGACCGACTGCCCGTGGTATAGTTTATTGGTTTCTATCAACCAGGTTTCAGGCGTGCCCCTATTTGAGTCTAAGCGACGGTAGCGACGGTAGGAGTGGATGAAACGCAGACCATGAATAATCATCACCAGACGCGGCCGTCGTCGGCGCGGTTGTGTGATCCCTGTCTCCATACTTGAACTTGACAGAAAACTGCTGTTGCTTGGGCTTATTGAGCGAAATTCTGATGCCCTGAACCTGCAGCTTCAATTTCCCCGGCAGGTCTTCTATCAGCGATCTCCCGTCGGAGGGGTGCGTAGCCTGAGGAAGGGTACGGAATCCAGAAAAGGCATCGCGGACCTTGGCGGTCTGCGGGCGTTTTGTAGGATCCCCGCCCCAGCATTTCTCGAGGAACTCCCAGACTGGATCGGCAATCCCGTCGGAGGGCCTTTGGGGTCTTTCCCCGGCCTTTATCTTCTGTAGTACAATGTGTTCGCTGCACCCGGAGTATGGCATATTCCCCGTCAGGACCTTGAAGACTGACGTGAGACCCGACTCCTGAGTTGGACGATACGAGACGGTGGGAATTCACCTGGTAGGCGACCATAGCTATCGCATACACATCGCCATCTCTCGTTACAAGAAGCTTTCTGTTGTCACCTTCCTCGGGCCACATTTCCGGCGGCGAAAACCGGTGTTCGTCGGCCGCCCCATCTACTCCAGATTGCGAATGGCCGAAGGTTGAAGTGTCTGGTACGGCCACAATCGAGCTACGACCTCCAGTAGCTATTCGAGCCGTGCCGTTGTCGTCGATCAGTATGTGGCTCTGTTGACGGTGTTAAACCTCGCCAATAAGAACGGAGCTTCACATACTGGTCTCAAGGCGCCGTGGACCAGGCGGTTGTTATGTAGAAAGAGTAATCCCCTGGCCGCGCCTAATAGCTGTTCGTGGGCGCGGATAAGCGTCAGGAATGTAGGATTTTGCTGGGTGTACTGACCAGATCGAATCGATTGACGTCCGGTTTCTTCTTCAGATAGTCCACGATGCTTCCGTTCCCGCACCAGGCAAATACCAGGCAAAACTCGGGGAAGGCTGTCGATACCCCGTAGAAAGGGAGGATATTTTCATGCTCGACCTACTTCATCAACACTACTTCCTTGCAAAACCGCTGTGCCATTCGTCAGAAACACGAGTGTCCCCCCCCCAGAGACCAACAAGATGTTTACAAATTTGGCTCCTTGTGTCTGGGATTCCCCCCGAGGGGTGATAATCTTGAGTGCGACCACCTTACCACTATGCCTACCCTTCCAAATTTCTATCACCCCGGTGGGGTGTAGATGCTGGGGAAGGGCTCCTTCTTTCTCAACACCTTCGAGTTTGTATGATGTTGGGACTGTGTTATGTTTGCCACACAACTTCCTTAGTTCGATGATGCTTTGCCCCCTCGACTTTGGAATCCCCTGCGCGAGCTCCTAGAACGAAGATACAATCAGGACCGGAAGGGGGGAGGGCGAGTTTGTGTCACCTCGGCGACCTCATCGATGCGCTTGACAGCCGCGTCAAAGTCCGACTTCTGGTTATTGGCGAGGACTACACGGATACTACGAACGGAAGAAAACAGATAATTATCGTTCGAATTACCAGAGTTAGGGAGGGGACGAGGTGCGGGCGACGGTTTGTGGGATGGATCACGTGGATTATGGGGGACGTCATGGTGAGGTGTGCTGAACGTCGAACCGAGATCCGCTGAGATCTCACGAGTCTGAGAGTTCGGTTGATCGGAATGGTGTGAGGTTCCTGTCAATTGGGTTGGAGCCGATCTTCCGTTTGCGGACACCAGGGAGAGAGGTGCATCGTTCGTTGCATCATCTGTGTTCCCCCCTTGTTGCCATGAAGTCATTGGCAGGTTCGCAGCACGTAGCGTGCAGCTGTGGGAAACGTGTCAGGATCTCGGTTCCATAGAGACGGACCCACTGACCATCTGCGTAAAAACCTAACCACATCCGTCATTTCTGGTCGGCGAGTAGGGTCTTGTTGCCAACAGCTGCAGGTCATGTCCCACACTGGATCCGCCAGACCCAGTTCTTGTCCCTCTTGTGGGCGGGCTGGCCGCTCGCCACCAAAAATTTTCAACACAACAGATGTGTGCCTGAGGTTGTCGAACGGATACCTTCCTGTGAAGACCTAGCAGGATTCAGATATCGGATGAACTACCCATCCCTCCGTCTTTGGTACTTGGTATGGGGGGCGTGAGGACCAACCAACCTCTATCACGACCATGCCGAAAGCGAAAACGTCTGCTTTCCGCGTGATTCTGTCAACTCCCTCGAGGACCTCTGGCGCAGCCCACCTCCGAGTATATCCCTGTGTCTGGCATGCGAGACCGGGGTCCATCTCGTGGGTGATCGAGGTAAACCCGAAATCTGTCAAAGGGCGCGGCCGTTATGGTCAATGAGAATGTTGGGCTATGCCGAGGGTTATTGGCGGGGCTTGAACGACAGAGAGCAAGTACCTACTCCTTTCAAGTCTCCATGTATCACGTAGTTTGCATGAAGATAGGCGAGACCTTCCGCCACATCCAATAACTTGGGAAGATATACTGCTATCGATCGGGTGTGACTGCAGGAGAAAAACTCACTAGGCTGATCCGGTTCACGCACTTATTTCCATCGACGTACATCGTCAGCGTCCCATTCGGCATCCACTCCGATACAATTTGTAAGGGTTTTACTGTAACACCGATGAAAGGGACGACGTTTGGGTGCTTCAACCTTTTCCATATGAGGGCCTCGTTGATGAATGACTGGCATCCGCGGGCGTTCTTCAATCGAGAGGAAAAATACGCGCCGATACTGAATGCGAACCTTTGTAAGGATTTTGCTAGCGTCTAGGGAAACCCTCAACTCCTTGACACAGACTTTCCCGCCCTCGTAAGTGCCTTCCCACAGATCGGCAGAGCCACCAGATCGCCTCTGGCGATCGCTAGCTCTGGTGAGATCATGGCCGGATATAGTGTATGAGGATGGAAGGATCGTGTGGTGGCCACAGATGACTTGTAGTTTGTGGTAACATCTGCGGGAAACCTCGTCTGTGTTGGGGATGACGCCGAGGACCTGGAAAGTCTGTTTCGTACCCGGGAGAATGGCCGAAGGGAGAGCACCCACCTTGTCGAGGAAATCCACCAGCCGAACTAACTCTGATCCGTGAAGGGTAGACAAATACTGGTCCCGTTCGTCGTGCCAAATCAAGCCATCGAGGAGACGTGGGAGGTCAGGAGAAGAAGTATCGAGCGAGTACAGGTGTTGTAGAACTTGAAGGGTGGCCATCGTGGGCGGATCCGCCGGCGACCCAAAGCAGCGTGAGGATCAGTCCAGTGACCACGATACAGCCCGATGAATGTGCCTAATGTATCGCGACCTCGTGTCGCTGGCGTGATCACGAGTCGAGCGAACGTGGTGTCTGGCTTGATCAACACCGGGATCCCATGCCTTGTGGGGTAGCATTCTTCTCACGGCCAGTGTTGGTGTCCGCCGTGGTGCGCATCCTAAGGCCTAAGGCCTAATCCCTCGTCCTTCGAAGGGGCGTGATCTGAGACGGTGTGGAACAGTGTTGCTGGTCGGATGGACATGTACTTACACCCATCGTTCCGACGACATACTGTGGCACTAGGGCTTACTTAATATAAGGGTTCACTGACGGTCGCAGGCTTAATCGAGAAAAAGTTTATAATATTACAATACGAGTGACTGAAGTCCGAACAACTGAGGCCTTGAGGGGGAATTACGGCTTGTTCGCCTCCTGCTGCACCTTACCCTTCTCGTTGCGAGCCTCTCCTAATTATAATCATACGTCAATTGTCAGTAGGGGCGAGTGTGTATGGGAAAACAAACACCCACCAGAAACCTCTTTGGAGGTATCGCCCGTGGCGGATCCAACCATGTTCTGGACGGCACCGACGACACGATCCTTCGTCGCCTCAACGTAGCCTTGGGCCTTGGCCTGGTTGGTCTCGACCTCGCCTTCGGCTTCACGCTTCTGGCCAGACGTCTGCCACGAGTCGAGGCCGG
>Ga0307511_10005872_pt1 | contig 12406 bp, 6 predicted proteins | sample 13_EM_MG_FD_200266 | JGI IMG/M metagenome (GOLD analysis project Ga0307511, IMG submission 200266) | Populus trichocarpa ectomycorrhiza microbial communities from riparian zone in the Pacific Northwest, United States - 13_EM | ecosystem: Host-associated > Plants > Roots > Unclassified | place...
TGATTAACACCCCCCCCCCCTTTTTTTTCTTTTGAAGAAAGAAGAAAGCATGAATTAAAATCAATAACTAGAAATTAAACCATCAATTCACATTAAATAAAAAAATTAACTAAAAATTTAGAAATAATTTCATTAATTAATGTCAAAATCTATTCTCAGTAAACATATTTATGATTATTATTTTTTAATTAAAAAATAAAAATTAACTCAAATCAATTTATAAAAACTACATCAAACAAAACCTGATGTAGAGTCAAAATCCATTTATAAATAAATAATCACATGCTTTGCACGTGTATTTTAGTTTTAAAACTTTAATAAAAAATAGCGATTAAATAGACATAACCTCAAAATTATCAATTACATTCTTTTTTAAGCCAGAGACCATTTTTTAATGAAGAAAGTGATATTATTAAAAATAGCCATAATATATAGATTATCCTAGCAAACAGTAATTGTGAACTTCACACACGCAATGTTCAGGATGAAGATTTCACTATTCAAAATAAGGATATTCAAAGTTATATTTTTGTGTTTTAAAAATATTTTTTTTAATATATTTTTTTAAATTAATTTTTTTAGTGTTTTTAAATTGTTTTAATATATTGATGTTAAAAATAAATTTTAAAAAATAAAAAAATATTATTTTAATATATTTCTAAATAAATTTTTTTAAAAATAACCTTTTCAAAAATGATAAATAGCTTTTAATGCGGTATTATGAAATCCAAGAGGTTAATTAAGCAGTGGAGTAAAGATTTAATGGCAACGACGCTAATGTCTAACAAAAAAATCCACAGCAAACTGCTCGTTAGAATTAAACTGTCACTATGCATCCAATCTAGCTAGTAGATTTCTACTTTGGTCTGAAACAAACTAGATGAATAATAAGGGTTATTTATTTATTTATTTATGAACTTCTCTTACCCTAAAGCCCGTGATGGTTTTTGTAGCTCTTATAGCTATGGGGTAGAATTGCATGGAGAGGAATTCATAATTGTTCATTTCTTTTCCACCAATAATTTTATAAATTGATTATGGGATAAATATTTTAATATTTTTTGTAGCTCTTATATATATTTATTACTAAAACTAGTAATATATATTACTATACAAATTAAAATTAATTAAAACCAGTAATAAGAAGCATCATGGACTTTCATATGTCAAATTAGTTATTATTAAATTGATAAAATATAAATATGTCTTTTTATATTTTAAAACACAATAAAAATATCTAAATATCCTTTAAAACAAAATTTTCAATGTTAGCACCAATGGGTAACATGGTTTTTTCAAAATTATTTAGATTAACTTATAAAGATTAATCACTAAGCATTAAATTAGAAGCTGCAACTCTTGGAAGCATCTGGATGAAAACAAGATTAGCTAGAAGAGTCATCATTGTTTACTAGGCAATGACGTGAACGTGGGGAGGAAAATCAGGTAAACTCCATGAAGTAGCGTCGGATACAAAGTTAAAATATGGCTCCGTGCACCGTATGAAATGGAATGATCAGGGATTGGCGGAGAAGAGAGACAGCTACTTCCAGCCTGAACAATTTGTTGGCTTCTTCCCAAGGCAAGATGGATTGAAAATCTCTTGCTCAGGTCACCTGGGTTCATTCGCTAATTATTAAGGGAATAATATTTATAGCACTAGTACACGAGTGATGATAAGAAGAAAGGAGCATGTTCTTATACAGACTCCATGGATACAGAAAATGCCACAGTGCATGTGATGGTAATATTTAATTTAATGAAATGTACCTGCCTCAATGGAAGTAACTGGGCAGTTCATGTTCGAGGAATTTGTTTTTTTTTTTGACATTGGTCAAAGAGGTATATTATCCTTAGTTTTCAATTGTAAGAAAAGACATCCATACAAGTCCAACGTTTCATTCTTAATTCCCAAACTAATTCATTTCAAATGTTCTTGCTGACCTACAAATACCTGCTTTGAGCATCTTAAAGCTCACACCAGTATTCTAGCGAGAGTTGAGGAAAGGGGAAATAAGTATGGAAAGATCTTACTCTCATCTGCTTCTCTTTTTGGCCCTTGTCTCATTAAAAAGCTTCAATCTTCTATGCAGTGCTGCTGATCCTACAGATGGTTTCACCCCTGTGCCATTAACAGAAGCAAATTTTGTGCTGCAGAAGCCATATAACGTACCGCTAAATGAGCGATACAGCTATGAAGATGGAATACGCCATTTGTGGGTCTATGCTACAGATAAGCCACATGACCCCAGTAGCAACACCCAACCAAGAACTGAAGTTCGCATTACAGTAACCCTCTTGCCCCTTTCCTTCTCTCTTAGCTAAAGGATATGGAAATCAAAGAATTGCCTACTGAATTATAGACAGTTCATTGTCTGCATCATGTGTATTTTAAAACAGAATAACTCTAAAGAAACGCAGTCCAAGCTACTGGGTCGTATATACTTCACATTCTCTAACTGGTTTGGTTTGTGGAATTTGCAGGGTCTTGACTATTCATCAGGAGTGTGGCAATTTGAAGGCTATGGTTTTGTGCCAAATGGAACATCAGGTGTGACAGTAGCACAGATACATGGTGCGTCTCATGGAGCAACCACTTTGATACTAAGGATCTACGATGGCAACATGAGGTACTATAGTGGAGACTTGGTGGCTACTGATCTTTATGACAAGTGGTTCAGGCTAAATATAATCCATGATGTGGATGGAGGTAGGCTAACTGTATTCATTGATGGTGAAGAGAGATATTCAACCCACGATCAAGGGCCTGGCGATCTGTACTTCAAATGTGGAGTCTATGCTGCGCCTCGCAATATAAGCTATTACATGGAATCAAGGTGGAGAGACATCAAAATATATAAGAAGTGATAATATGTGTGGATATGTAATAAGGTGGCTTTTGGTGTGGAAAATAATTGAGATTTAAAGTATTTCTCTCTGCTTCTGTTTCTCTCAAGTGATTTTGAAAAAATCAGAAATAATTGGCCTTGAAATGCCCTTTTCGGGATGGGATGTAAAAATACCTTGAAATGGTTTCGTGATTTTGAACACTTCACCTAAGAATCTACCATTGATAAGAGTGATTATAGGTTAAAACATGATCAGGTTGTGTTGCAGTTCAGTTCGATGAACTAGATGTTTCAAAATATCCTGTCAAATACTGTATTTATCAAAGGGCGTTTCCTCACACTCACCTGGCTTTGATTTGCCACAATATGCTGCCATAAATTCAATCAAAATTCAGCAACCCAAGTCTTTTTATTTTATTTTTATTTTTAATAGCAGATCACAAAGTAAGAAAGTGTTGGCAAAGTAACCTTACATGTAGCCCTCAAAACCATACCAGCTATGAATGGAATGAATGGAATGTCTAAAACAAATTATGCTTTACTTGAAAAGGTCAAAAGAAAATGAAAACAAAAAAACATCTACACAACACGGAAAGACCCTCCAAGAAGCTTATGAACAGGATAGGCAGCACCACTTTTCAATTTGGATAAAAAACCATTGCAGGGGGTTCGGCTGTTCATTGTCCTCTGAAGATGAGGCAGGCAAGGGTAGCTCGGGAGGCAAATGTCGGTGAAATGCATCAACTGCAGCTCCAACACCATCTTCATTTTCTATCAACTTAGCCAATTCCACAGCTCGAGATTTCACCTGACCAAGTTGAAAGTCCCATTAGGAATTTGAAAAGGCAGCTTCTTATAAAAGTGGTGCATAGGAAGAGTGACCATGCAACTTCCCATTTCATGTTGCAATTTGGTGATAAGCTAGCATGATCGATATGAAAACATAATGGATGAAGAATTCAAAAATGGTTAATCACATACAATTATGCTCCATTTAGAACCTAGATTCAGCTGAGTTTCAATAAACATTTTATCTTCTTGAGAACATGAAATCGTTCTGCACCTGGAAAACACCTTTGATGGTGACTTTTATAAAAGTCATAAAGACGCCACCCAATTCAGATACAACTAGACGAAAGTGAGTCGTAACAAAAAATTGTTAAGTCGCAGTGAAAATGGTGCTCTGACTTATAACTTGAGAATTATTGTGAAAATTATTAAAAGATGACTGGAAGAATCAACTAATAACAAATATACCCAAAAAAAGGAATTAGCAAGATTTTCTGATAATTAAGGTAACTACTATTGCAAACACCAAAAAACACTAACAAGAAGATAAAATCACACCAGTGAAATCTAATATATTTGTGATATTATATGAATCGACTCTTCCATGCACAGCACATTGCAATTACCTCAGGCTCTCGCATGAATCTTATTGCATTTGAAAGGCTCTCAGCACTGAGCCTAGCTATTGGTATCGGTGCAGGTCCTAGTCCTTTTTTATGCACCCGATCACCCCAGAAGAACTGATCGCCAAAGAATGGCACTATAGTTGTCGGGCACTGCAATTAACATTTTTGGAGATAAGGTCAACATGTAAAAATTGGTTCTAATAAACAATTGAGTTGCTTAATTTGAATAGGTTACAAGCTATATCTCTTAATGCCATTTCCAAGCACATAATACCTTCGGATTCATTGACATGAAAATCTTCAAGAAAGAATAAGCTTAATGAAACTGATTATTTTGATGGGTCAATTCCCACATGAAGTCAAGAGAACATTATCATAATAAACTATTTGAAAAAAAGAAGCAGCATTTACCCCAGCTCTTAGTCCCATTGCCGTGGTTCCGGCACCACCATGATGAACCTGCATTTCATTTGTAAACATCTTCCAATTAACTATCTGGTTAAGAAATGTTACCAAAATATACTCAAGTAACACAGTATTATAATGGAGGTGTTCATTACAGATAGTATGTCATTCTTATCATTCATCCATATCATTAAATCTAGGCAATACCACAGATCCCCATATGATTTATGATTGTCTAGTAGTTATGGAGTTGTTAGGAAGAAAATATGATTGGAAGTGGGTAAAAGGAGAAGGAAAAACAAAAGACCATACTGGCAAAGTGCACAAAGTTCTAATTTGCAACATAATTACGATCTTATAATATCACTCACCACAGCAGCACATTGAGGAAACAACCAATCATGAGGGCAATCCTTCAAAAGGAAGACACTGTCGGGTACTTCCATAACTGCAAGACACATGACGACAATCAGAAGAGAAACTATACGATTTTCACAATGTAGTACGCATATGTGTTTTCATTTTATAATCAAAAGTCACACAATTTCAAACTATTATAATGACAGAAGACAAATTGGTAACAATACTTGAGGAATTCTACAATTTCCTATCAAACAAGTTGTGGTGGTATAAGAATGGGATAGAAGACAAATCTCTTAATAGAAGAAACAAGGGAGTGAGAAAGTAAAACACGAGCTAAGAAGGCAATCCAATCCCACTGAATATCAGCCAGGGAAGTAATAACTTACAGAGTAGTACATTTATTTAGAATCTTGGAAAGTGTCACACTCTAAGTAAGTGCATATCTGTACAGCTAATTAAAAATATTTATTTAGAAGCTTCAATTATGCCTACGTGAAGCATTCCTTTTGATTATTGTTGACTAAATTGTTAAATCACAAATTAATCACCAAATCCAGGTAAAATAACAGAAAAATGAATAGAGATTCACCAGTCAACAAAGCCATATGCAGACAGCAAGACATTTGTATGCTGGTACAAATGAGAACTATGCTATACATGACTCTTTGAAAAACTGATCAGTATCTGCAAACAGGCATAGGAAAAGCTGGAACGAAAACACTTACAATTTCCAAGATCTCCCCAACCTTGATCAACTATTCCTCTTTGTCCAGTATCTTTCAAAGCCTCCAGTATTATGTCCATAGTATTCTTGGGATCTTCAAGAGGCTTCACAAGCAAACATATAATAGTTTAAATTATGTACTCTAAAAAAACTTGATGAAGAAAAGAAAATTCTATTGGCTAACTACATGAATTTAAAATATAATGGAAAGACGACACAAGGATTAATAGACATTTAATTTTGAGATATAAAGAAGCAGGAAAAAAAGGAAACTATGCAAAGTTTATTGAGGACAGCAATCTTAATTGGAGTGTAGATCATGCAAAGATAAGAAAATATTCAAACAAAAATACAGAGAACAGCATGCCCAACATACTAGCATTGTGTTTTTCAATTACATCTTTTCTCTCTTTTTTTCTTTTAGAGTTTTTCACTCATATATGTCATATGAGAATAGGAATTTAGCAGAGGGCTCAGCTGTAATTGAAATATTTGGTTAATAATATCAAAGCTCTAATTTTTCTCAAGTTAATAAATTCATCCTTCAGCTTCAATGATATAATACACCAATTTACAAAATCACCAAGGAACGAGATTTTCTTGAAGTGGCATTTCCAGAGTCAGCACAAGTTTAAAAGTGAACTTTGTGGTTTCACAAGTTACAATACTTAGCCATAAATTATCAGTTATTTTTTCACTGACACTAGGAAATTATAGGTAAAGAAATTAATTTTCAACCAAGCTCCAACATATACAATCTCAAACTCTTCTAGGCCTCGTTCATTCATCAATATTAAAGGTTGTTCTGGCTCACAATCTAGCAAACACCCATGAGATTCACAATAAAAGTCACAGTATATATGTATCAAAAGGAACTACAACTACTAAATAACATCTAGAGGAAAAAAAAAGCTATTGCATAGTGAGGTACATCATCCAACAAACAGAACAAACAAAGAGAAACAAAAAAATGCATGACAATGAAACTATAACAGCTTCAGGGAAATCACCATACCATGCTCCCGAATCCAATATATATGGGTTCAGTTCCTTTCTGAATCCATTGCAGGAACTCTTCTTTAGGTTCATATTTTGATCCAAGATTTAACAAACAATAACCAACAACATCGACTAAAGGCCCCCAGTCTGCAGATAAGTTAATAAAGTCGATTATACATATGAAGCACGAGTGTTTGCATTTGGCTGAATAGAAAGATTATTACAAAGACTACGAAAAACACCCTTAATGTCACAAAAGGAACCAAAGGGGGGAGATCAAAGTTGATTAAGAATACCAGTTAGCATCAGTGGTTGAGAGCAAATAAAAACATTGGTCTGACTAGCTCTCTCCTTACTAGAGGAGAAAAGCAGTAATGGTAATAGATAAGTAAAATAAAATGTAACAAACATAATAATGATTGGCTGATTAAACTGACTCTTCAGATTTCCAGCTGGGAAGTACTCAGAACTAGAATAAATGTTAAGTTTGTGACTGCTTTTAATCATGTAAATAGCTAACCTCTTCTTCAGCAATAGAAACATGAAATCTGTTTAAAGAATGAATAACCTCAAAGTATTTTCATCATAGTTCAGTAAGTAAAAACCAATCCTAGGTGCAGACTAGAAATTTAAAATGAGAAACATTTTTGTATGAACCTTTGAGGCTAGATATGTGCTTAACATCTAATAATTTCTTTTTACCATGTCCCTGATTTTGCCTCTTCCCATAAAAATAAAAAGAAAGGAAAGAAGAAGGAAAGAATTGGGTTTTGATTGAGAGGTAGAGGTAACATAATTTGGAGAAAGTAGCATCCTCGAATAACAATGTGTTATGGATTGAAGGCACTATAAGGAAGACAGCAACATAGATATCTGAGCTTGAGAAGATTATCAACAGTATAACTAAATGGAAACCTTACCACTTGGCTTTGGCACAAGATGGGAACTCCACATATAACCTGTTGGCAGATGAGATATTGATCCATGGTACGTACTGAAGTACGCGATCGGTGGAAGCTTCAACTTTCTTTTCCGGAATTCATTTATATAGCCTCTCATTCCCCACCATATCAGTAAATCCACAACTATGTATGAAAGCTGGATCCATGGAAACAGTTTGTGGTGATTAGTCCAATGGTTCACAGGAAAAAAGAAATTATAGGAAAATGTGACACCAAGAAAGAACATACCCAATAACCAGCACTTTGAGGTACACGTGCTAAAGGATGAGGAAATTCATATGTTGGCCTGCCTATTGAAGATGGAAGTGAGAAGGCATAGCCTTGAGTAGAAAACTAACAGATAAACAAACAAATAAACAAAGCATAATTCACTAAAGATAACATGCTTTTAAAATTTATTATTAACCTTTTCCTCAAATTTCCATTTTGGTTTATATCAGTCTCTAAACCTTCTTTTTCCTGTTTTATTAACCATGACAAAACACTAGTACTGGTATAGGCTCGACGGCACTTTCTGTATTCCCGCGCCCCCCGTGTGCAGACACCATTGATTTTCAGGTTGCATTATCCAAGAATCATCAGGTTCTCCTTAAATCAGAAATTCATGCACTTAAGAAAGAATGCATGTGAATTTTCCAAGTCAGCTATGTGTGGATCAAAATAATTAGCATGAGACTCAAGCAATCATGTGTACTTTTAGTTAAACTCATGGAAATGTTAAAAAGCATATCCATTAAATCTGAATCCAAAGAAAAACCGTTGTTCTCTATCCTTCTGTTTCTAGAAAACAGTAGAAGAATCATACCATAGCAGGCAACACAGGATTTTCTTCAAAATAAATGTTATTCAAACTGATGATTCAGGTGTTCCAAGTAGTGTTAGTTTCAAATCACAAGCAAGTGATCACTCGATACTCACGTCCAAGGCATTGTGAAGTAAATGTGAATTGGTATATGAAGAGCTTCAGCAACATGTACATGTCCTGCAACAGAGGAGGAAAGTTAGAGTTTGATGAATGCCATTTTATCTTACTATATCCTTAAGTTCCTGCTTGCTCACCATATGCTGGAGGGTTTGCAATAATTGCCTGGGCTTTGAAAGGCACGCCAGTTTCCATATCTGGTTCTGTGCATGCTGCAAGAAGAGATTCAATAATGGCCTTCAGTTGCTTCCTCTGTGTGGATATTTCTCCTGGTGCAGATGGGATGAAACCTTTGTTTCTCGCCATATCTGAAAACAAGTCCTCGCATTTAGTCGAATAACACATTCAGTTTAAGGACACTGATATCTTAGGTTGCAATTAATAGCAAACTGTACTGCTTTAACAGCTGCTAAAAAAAAAGAAACTACTTGTCAACCTGATATTGATGCATTTAGTCACCAACTCCTCAAAGCTACAGAAGATTAATGACACACATAGCGATATAACAACTTTCGGGGTGTTGTTGATGGAGTCATGATCAAAGACAATATTGCAAAAGGGAATTCAAAATATTAGGGAGCTCTTACATTCTGCCAATACCCGAGGATCACCACCCAAAGGATAAAAATCTACACCAGCTGATCTTACAAAACTGCTGAAGTTAGCATGAGTTGCCAGCCTAACATGATGACCAAATTCCTGCTAGAAAATATTTGATCATTTGCAAATTAAATTACAAAACCTATAATGATATAGTAAACTAGAGATTGGGGAACATGTGATGCTGACATCAGGATTTTAACAGTGAATCATGTAAAACTTAGGCAAGATTGCCCGTGAATTTTGCAAATAACAAGGATAAAGTACAAAACATCCAACTCTTTCTTGAGTAAAAACAAAAGCATACAAGTATAATAAACGAAATCAATACATAGGGCATACAAGAGATGGGAACTAGGACATAGAACATAAATGACATTGCAAAAATAAAAATAGTACACTAAGTAATCAGTAAATTAGTATAAACATGCCTGAAGTCTTTCTGCAATAGCTAGAAAGGGCTGGACATCTCCTCTTGTCCCAACCACTAGCATAGCAATTTTCAATCTTGGAATTGATTTCTTAGAACAAGAAATGCTATCATTGACATAAAAGGACGCCCCTTCAACTGAGTGAAGCTCTAACAACTCTGAAGCAACAGGAGCATTTTCATCTATATCAACCTCAACTGTTCCGTCGTTTTGTATCTTGACTAGCTCTATGATTAGTTTCTTCTGAAAACCAGTGTAAGATGAGTCATGAAGAATAGAGTGAAATCATATGCAGGCATAAAAAGTTCAGAGATTCAGATCCAGCTGAACAGGATAAAGATCTCGCTTGATAAGCGATCATCAGATTGCCAAAATAAACTAGCAATAAATGTCATAGAGCAACAACACTTTCATATTTGAAACCTTGTTAATGGGGAAAGAGAGGCAGGCTATCAGATACTCCACCAATCATAGATGTTGGTTTATGAGAGCCATAACAAAAATAACATGTAATTTTAATTAAAATAAAACTGGGGAATTTCAAAAGAGATAATAAATCGGCGAGGAGCATATACTATGCAGAGACACAACATGGGAATCATATATAATCAGACACGGTATATGCATAATGCAAATAAATCATTTCTGGCCTTTTAGCATAGGTTCCAAACAATATATATGACCACACATAAGGAAATTTGCAGATGCATCCATGTATGTGATCTTGCTAATTACCTTTTCACGCTCTGACAGTCTATTCAATTTTAGCTCATACCTTGAAGCCCTGTTCTCCGTCTTGGATCTGTAGAATGTAATATTATTATCATCATCATCAAACAGCTGATGACTGTGATCGTCAACAGGAGCATTGATGCACAGATTCAAGCCTTCAAGATCAGATGCTTGACATCAGACAACATATCAAATCAACTCTATAATGATGCAAAAGGGAAAAAAACCTTAACCATGTAATATTAAAAGTAGATAAAATTTTAGAACTGAAAGAGCAGAAGTGGATTAGGATTATTGTTCGTCTCAAGTATAGAGAAATAATAAAGCTGGAGACCCTTAGGACTAAATTCAGCAAGTATAATAAAGTTTCAATCAGGTACGCTGTATAAAGCAAAAGAAACAACGACTTAGGCTGCCAAATATCAAGTACTAACCTCTTCGAGGTGGAGGAAAAATCAAATTTTTTGATTTGAAAATCTCTAGAGCTAATGGCTGCTTCCCTGACTTTGTCTTCTGCTTCTCTGCTTCCTGAGAAGAACCTGCTTCAGATTGTTCCTCCGAAGATACGTAAGCAACTGTCACTGATTCATCACCTCCACTGGTCTGATCAAAACTCTTATTCAGATGATAGTTGCTGCCCCGTCCTTCCTCTTCTGAATGCTTTAATGGATGATCAAATCTATTATTAACCATTTCATCCAATTAGCAGCTTCAACCTAGTCTCAAAGTGCGCAAGAACAGAATCAACAAGTAAATCTTCACTGAACCCAATCCACAACTGCAAAACCCTTAATCAAATGTTTCGGGTTTCCAACTTTAAAACCCTTTAACAAGAAATCCCAATTTCTCAAATCTCAGACCCCTCCAAGTTCAGAGCTTGAAACTACCATACAACCAAAATCATCAAGTCGAACTTAAAATACCCCCAAATCTTAAACCCTTCACCAACAGTTCCCACTGCACAAACCCTCACTTCTCCTCAAGAATTTGAGCTTGAAAAACCTCACAGATCATCAAATCTAAACCCTTCAACAACAACTCCCAATCACCCAACTACGCAAACTAATCCAAAAACTACAGCTAACACCTCAACCTCGAAGCAAAACTAACAATACCCGGAACTCCAATAGCCGTCAAACACATGGCACAATTTTAAATTCTTGAAATTGCGAGTGGAAGATAAATGTAAACAAGGAAGAAGAAGGTGGGTATGCGCCAAAAGTCCAAAGAAAGACCGGAATTAAAGTTTTTTAAATGCTATAATAAGAAATACACTTAAGCAAAAAACAAACAGACAACCACAACAACCAGTCAATTGGATAAACAAAGCAAGTTAAGTAAGGAATTTGTCGGGGTGTTTAAAACTTTAAACCGCCATAAAAGGCAAGAATTGAAATAAATTTAAAAGGAAAAAAAAAAACGGAAACCACACAAGACACAACCCTACAAGACCGGAACGTTCCTGCCCATGTACAGAAGATAAGGGCTGTTTTTATACTCATTAATTGTTCACGAATCATGACCATCACTTGATTGAGGAAAGAAACACAGAAAGAAATTTATATTTTTTTTTCCTGGAAGATGGAGAGGTCAAGATTTTTTAGACAATGAGGCAAGTTCAACAGGTGTTGATTATGTAAGCAAGTCTGCTTTCCTTCACTGTGTCCGAGAGTGAGGTGAGGACACGAATTTGAAGTCCTAGGAAAGAAGGACCCTTTTCGACCGTGGATCGTTGAAAAGTTTTTTTTTCTAAAAAAATATTATTTGAAGAAGATTCGGTAAAATAAAATAGTTTCATCTTATTGTGTTTTTAAAGCGTGATGTTTATTAAATATGATGTTTTTGAAACGAGATAATTATATGCCGTGTTTTTGAAGTTTGATATTAACTAAATACTAAATAGATGTAGTTGTGCTACTGATAAATTTTGATTATTTGATAAATGATGTAGATATAGATAAATAGAATATAAATAATTTAATAATACAATATTCAAATAATTCT
>Ga0307511_10005873_pt1 | contig 12406 bp, 15 predicted proteins | sample 13_EM_MG_FD_200266 | JGI IMG/M metagenome (GOLD analysis project Ga0307511, IMG submission 200266) | Populus trichocarpa ectomycorrhiza microbial communities from riparian zone in the Pacific Northwest, United States - 13_EM | ecosystem: Host-associated > Plants > Roots > Unclassified | place...
AGGGCGCGGACGTCGGTATAGAATGGCTCGAGAGTGACGAGAGCGCCATGCACGAACCTATAGTCATCGAGAGTCCCGAAGGGTTGGGGATGAAGATGCCAGATCCAAATTGCACTATCTCTGATGTTGCCAATATTGTTGGTCGCGAGACACCTGTGGAGGTCATAGGTGCGCTGACGCATTCCATTTATGTATGCACAAATTGGCGTATTTACGTACAAGTAACAGACGTTGCTTCGCAATCGAATTCTCCAGGATGGACACTTGGAAAGTGGGCAGACTACTACGACCAAGAGCCTTCTGCGAGGGACAAGATTAGGAATGTTATCTCACTCGAGATCTCAGGTACTCCGCTGGGAGACCAGGTTCTACCTCCACGTCTGGTACGAGAACTGGATTGGGTGGAGAAATTTTGGCCAAGTACACGGAAAGGGAAAGGTCACTCATATCCCAAAGTTCAACTCTATTGTTTAATGGGCGTCGCCTCTGCGTGGACAGTGAGCCATTCTCCCCTCTTACATATGACGCAAATTGCTAAGGTGCCGAAGGACTGGCACATCGACTTTGCAGGCTCTTCGGTATATTACCACATCCTTCGCGGAAGCAAGGTTGGATCTCAAGCACCATTTTCCTCCAGTTGGTTAACCACGTCGCAGGTTTTTTATTTCATCCGGCCAACACCAGCCAACCTCGCCGCTTACGAGCGTTGGTCTGGGACGGAGCTGCAATCTAATGTGTGGTTGGGCGATATGGTTGATGAAGTGGTTAAAGTTACGTTGAATACTGGGAATACAATGATTATTCCCACTGGCTGGATTCATGCCGTAGTGAGTGGATGATCTTCGTTCACTGGAATATTAATGAACATGGTATTTTAGCACACTCCTGTCGACTCTTTAGTGTTTGGAGGCAACTTTTTGCACTCATATAACATTGCTACCCGTGCGGTCTCCTCCCAAGCCCTTTCGCATGTTTTCTTACACTGTTTATCAGAACTAAAAGTCCTGGAGATCGAAAAGACGACGCATGTACCTAAGAAGTTCCGGTTTCCCTTATTCACCAAGTAAAGGTGGTTCATCCCTGATGTATTACACATCTAACGACAACTTACAGGCTATGTTGGTATGTCGGTGAGAAGTACCTGCGGGATTTAAAGGCAAAAGAAGAGTTCTCCCCGCAGGTATTAGAATCTCTGGAAGCCCTGTCCGGGTTTCTGATTTCTGAAGTCCGTACCATGGAGAGGGGTTCTGAGCCCGCAAAGCGCGATGCCAAGGATCAGGTTCCCAACGACCGCGTCAAGGATCCCGCGGCGGTTGCTAGAGAGTTGCGATGGAGAATCCGGCTAGCTGGAGGTACTACTAGTGATGATGAGGACTTCGGACGACCAGCCAAGAAAACGATGGTCAACGGACACGGCGTCAAACGGAAACGGTCTCCATTAGAATCCCGGGGAGTCCCTGTGCTATTCAAGAATTTTCAACCCACTGAATGGGATGTGGTCCTGGATCTACCGAGCGAAGAAGATTCGCTGAGAGTCACGGCCCCGTATCCGTCCGAGGAGGGATGGCATCAGCGGTGGTCTGATTGGGGTAATGAGCCGCTGGACAACGATGCTAATAATCAGACGGCGTCCGTGTTCCAAAAGCGAGCTGTCATCGTGAAGATCAGGAGCGTAGATGGTGGGCTGGAGAGGCAACGCATCGAGAGGGTCTTCGAGAAATGGGTTTGGGACGGTCGTCCAGTTAATGCAGTGGTCGCTGATGCCGATGTGACTATGGAGGAAACATCGTCGCCTGGCAAGATGGATGTTGACAGCGATCACATTGATCGTTTGAGACAGGAGGAGGAGGAGCCAGAGGATGTCAACGTCGACGGCGTCGTGGTGTAGTATCCCACTTGTTTATTTCATGTGTATTACTCTCGTCTCAACGTGTTCGCTGTGGGAAACTGGTCTGAACCGTCCACGATTAGGCTGTGATGCAACACAATCAGGGCACTCGCTGAACACCTTCACCGTGCTCGTCAACATTACTCTCACTGTGCCCGCGACGTCTGCGCCCGACAGGATCACCACGACTGTAGCTGATGCTTCCACCTAACCTCGGTGCCCTCTCAAGTGCTACTATGTCTGCTCTGGCATACGACCAACCGGAAGAAGGACCCTCAGACGGTGCAAACAGGCTTAGTGGTGGTAACGACAATTTCTATGGCGGGTCATGTAGGTCTTTGTTGCGTAGGACTGCCCAGCTAACAACCCCACTGAGCAATTTCTCCATCCTCAGCAAGCACACTGGCTCGTCACCCAAATCATTCTGCTGCATCCCTGCCTTCCCACCCCCCGCCAGCATACGAGGAACTCGAGTCCATTTCGCCACTGACATCCCACGGCACTGCTGCCTCCCTTGCGAATAGCATGAACGCCATGCGTTTACATGACCCCGCCTCGCGCGGCACCAGCACTCCCTCCTTCGGTTCTGATCTTATTCCCCGGCCCAGCACTTCGATGTCACTGCAAAACCCAGGATACCGTGCACCTTATCCATCACGGCATCCATCACTACCACCAGCCCCAAATGCGACTCTTCCGCCAGGGGCGCGAAGACCTGGTGATTCATACCTGCAACATCCTGTTGACGACATGGGCGTTGCCTATCAGCCGAAGCGGAACAGCGATGGTTACGGCGATCTGGCCGGCCGATCGCGCCCAGCCGTAGAAACAGACGTCGGCAGCACATATGCTTACAATGATCAAGGTTCTGGTCCATCTAGTGGATATCCTCCGTCAGAATCTTCGTCTACACTTTCACACCCCCCAAGCTATCCTACTCAGTACCAGAATACTTGGCATGGCCCGCAGATGGGTCCAAACTACGGTCATACAGCACCACCTCGTCAAGGGGAATACGATGCTCTTTATGCCGCTGCGTCAGATGTATTAGGCATGGGCCCACCACCACAGTCGCACACGAGTCAAAGCGGGTATTATCCCTACCAAGCATATCCTGCTCAAGCTCCCATCCCTACGAGTCAATCTGCGCCATACGTCCACCCGCCTGGTCCGGGACCCTATCATCCGGGCCCTCCTGGTCCCGGTGGTCCTAGTGGGGCGCCTTACGGGCCCACTCCGTCACTTCCTCAGGGCCTTGGAGTTGAAGAGACTGAATTCGAACTCAGAACACCCAGTCAGTCTCTCCAGCGAAATGCGTCTGTCGATATCCATACAAAGCAGTCCAAGGCTGTGGATGTAAACTCCCCTCCGTTTACCAAGGAATACATCGACGAGTATCGTCAACGCATCAAGGGAGACCCAGACCCCGAGGCTCACTTCAAGTACGCCAAGTACTTAATAGAGGCGGCCAAAAAGATTGGTACGGATGCGAGGGACCAACGAGCCGTGAAAAAATACCGTGATTTTCTCATCCAGGAGGCACTCAAGACCATCCGCAGACTGGCCACCCAGAGTGAGCCGTACGATGAAGCACAGTTCTTCTTAGCAAACTGCCATGGCACAGGCATGCTTGGCCTCCCTGTCGACCACGAGCGGGCATACACCTTGTACCTGCAGGCAGCTAAACAGAACCATGCTGCAGCATCGTACCGCGTCGCTGTTTGTAACGAGATTGGTGCAGGGACAAGACGGGAACCACCGCGGGCGGCCGCTTTTTACAGAAAGGCTGCTTCGCTGGGAGATACCGCTGCCATGTACAAGCTGGGCATGATTCTCCTGCTCGGAACGCTAGGAGTAGAAAAGAATCCTCGCGAAGCCATCAATTGGTTAAAACGAGCAGCCGAGCAGGCGGACGAAGAAAATCCTCATGCGCTGCATGAGTTGGCCCTGTTGCACGAAATGCCAAACTCGGGACTTGTCCTCCACGACCCGGCGTATGCGAAAGCGCTGTTAACCCAAGCGGCGCATCTCGGCTATGCCCAGTCTCAGTATAAGCTTGGACAATGCTATGAATATGGCGTCCTCACTTGCCCAGTTGACCCGAGACGCTCGATAGCTTGGTACACAAGGGCAGCAGAGAAAGGGTTTTCTGAGGCCGAGCTTGCCTTGAGTGGATGGTATCTTACGGGAAGTGAAGGGGTCCTGAGGCAGAGCGATTCAGAGGCGTACCTGTGGGCACGGAAGGCTGCGAACAAGGGTTTGAACAAGGCAGAGTATGCTGTAGGTTACTATGCGGAGGTTGGCATTGGTATCAAGCAGGACATTGAGTTTGCGAAACGATGGTACATGCGTGCAGCAGGTTGTGTTCCGCCCTTCCTTTCCTTGCTGCATGTGTTACTGACTCCACCCCTACTCGTAGCCCAGGGAAACAAGCGTGCCATGGCCCGGCTTACGGAGATGAAGCGCATGGGCAACAAACGATCCAACGTCGGACGCCCGACTCGCCAGCAGGCTAAGGACGAGTGTGTAATTTGCTAGGTCTTAAATTTCTTGAGTAATGGTGGACGCTTTGGTCCTCGTAATACTTTTGATACCTCGTCTGCTATCGATGTTTTTACCTTTTTTGCAAAGTTATACCGGTGTAGATCACCCCTAACAGGCCTAATCAACTACAAGTACGTTGCCCCTTGGTTGCCCCCAGCGCACTTTCACCACACAACCACAATGGCCGCGGCAACCAAGCCTGATGAGGTTGATGCTACTCGCATTTGCGAGTGTCGATCACGCTGATAAATGATTTAATCCCTAGGTTTCTCTGCTGGAGCACTTGGATATGTCCCAGGTCAACTGTCTCAATGAGCAGCCGGACCACGACTTCAAATCCATTGTTGCTTCGAAGAAAATTAACCTACCTGAGTCGTCGACCTATCTGGCGAGTGACGCCGATGGACAACTCTTGATCAATATCCATGTACGTCGCATGCTCTTCCGAGATTGACTTGCATTGATGAGCCCATAGTTCAATCAAGCCGTCCGTATCCGCAAGCTCGTCGTCCAGTCCAAAGTCCCAGGTAATGGGCCAAAAATCATCAAGCTCCTGGTAAACAAGCCTTCTATCGACTTCGATGATGTGGAAGGAATAGCAGACAGCAAATTTACCCAGGTCTTAGAACTGAGCACTGCGGATATCACCGAGGAGAAGCAGATCGCTCTGCGGTTTGTGCGTTTCCAGAGTGTGAATAGTCTCCATGTGCGTTGCACGACCTTCGGTCACTTTTCTTGGCAAACCTTTGTTACTCCCATAGATTTTCGTCGAGTCTAACCATGATGACGAGGATGAAACACGAATCGATGCTATCGATGTGCTCGGTACACCAGTGGAGTATGTTCATGGCCCCACTTTGACAACACATTTCTGAACCCTCCTTTAGGGCAACAAAGGACCTTAGTGGCCTCCGGCAGGAGGAGCATTAAAATTGCATATTGGTATGCATATATACCAATAGTCGTACGGGACCCTTGCACGCGTGCAGTAATCGATAATACCACAGCCCTCTGGGCGCCCCAGGACGCGTGTGCTGCAGCACTTGATTCAAACTTATGACAGAGGGCCTTTCACATCGTGTGTCGTGTGTAGGAAAGAAGACAAGGGGACAAACATGTAGTACATAAATTAGAAACCAAGCAGTTACTCTCGAGTCCTCTATGCTTAGCCACCAATTTCGTGAACTGTATATGGACCGAACACATGAAGTGCGCCCTGTCCAACGGCAGTACGGGAGCAGGACTGCTACGTGTCCTGGAATGCACTACTTCCCATCGATCTGTAGCCACATACTCCACTGGCTGCGTGCAGCTTCATCACCCTCAAAAACCCAATTAACCTTGATCACATCCGAAAACCCTTCGCTGACCTGGGGCTCTTCGTAGTTGTCTCGAAAACCTATGAAGGCCAGATAAGGCAGTACATCCCTTCGAGGCTAAGCAAGACCTTAAGTAGGACTCTTCAGCATGCCGTGGACAGCGTACCTGTGAATCAGACGCAGGCTTGATGTATGCACGGTACAGGTTATTGTGCCATGCGAGATCCATAGACCCAGTAAAGAAGAAACACCTATCCAAGCAGTTGGAAAATGGTGGATAAACACGAGGCTTGACCCACCTCGCACGAACCTTGTATTGCTTGGCAAGATCTAGGTAGTACTTACGGGTGGCAACGTCTCGATTGGTGTTATCTGTACGCGCTCTATCCACAAAGAGTATGACAGAGAGAAGGTATACATACCTACAACGACACTCTTGCCGGCCTTGAGGGCCCCCTCTGCAGCCTTCACGCATTTGGGTCTAGAACCTAGTGTGTCTTGATTGATATGTGTGTAGTCCACTGGAGAGAAATGTTTGTGATAGAAGGATGATTTTCCCAAACAAGGATAACCGGTGAATATTACGAGCTCTTGTTCGGACGAGTCCAGTAAGATCGCTGCATTAGAGGGAGTAATTAGCTCCACTATAAAGTGAGTCAGACTTGTGAAGAGTGTCGAAGCAGGACAATCAACCTGCAGGTAGGCTTGATACGTGAAATCCAGGCAACTTGTATGAGGCAGGCGGGAGGTCAAGGAAATATTCCTGTAACATGTTAGGGTACAGGTGCAATCCTCGGATACAGAACTTGAAGCACCTCCGGTGTGTAGAAAGGTATTCCAACGTTAAGGGCCCACTTCCTGTCAGTCGATGCGAAGTCGTTCGGACGACCAGCAGCATCTCCGACAAAAAAAGAACTTCCCTTGTCTGAGATAAATGTAACATCGACTGACAGATCCTAGAACGAGCCTTAAACCTACCAATTTCCACTTCGTGCTCTTTGAAGATACGCTCGAGTTCACTCCACATCCCGGGCATAGGTTTACGATACCCATCCTTCGCGCAGGCTGCAAGGATACGGAACGGAACATCGGGCAACTGTTCACCACGTCGGTCAGAGATAACGGTACAGCAACAACTAAGTGAGCACCTACAGCGGCAGATATCAGGGGTATCTTCTTTTTCCATTCCATAAGCCGATCAGCCTTCAGTGCTTGGTTGGATATTAGCACAACAGAGTACCTAAGGCGTGTCAAGGGACAGCTTATCATCCGTGCACATCTGGTCAACCCACCCGTCCTGGTGAAGAGCGAGCATCTTCGACGGCACAACTTTCCTCCACCATTCCCATTCCGCACTCTTTCCGCGGTTTTTGTTCCATTTTATGACAGTGCCGTCGAGATCAAGAGCTGCAACCTTTGGGCGATAAAGAGGAGAAAGATTGATTCCATGTAGACACGTGCGTTTTGGACCGAGAGATGACGTCAACCACTGGAACTGCGACGAGGATGCTGCAGTCGCCTGAGTGTGCTTGGTGAAGAAAGGATGGACTGAGTTGACGATCTATCAATTGACTGGCTGCGTAGCGCAGAGAGACGCGTGAATTTAAATGGTCTCACTTTTCTTGACTTTTGATGGGTTCATCGTACCATCCGCCTCCGAATGCGTCTCGGTCTCCTCTAATTCCGATACGACGCGCTTCTTGGAAGAACCTGCAGCATCGTAGGTTAATCATAGCCAGCAGCTTAAATGCCAACGAGTTTTACCGGCTGTGTTGCTTGGAGAATTACATGCTGTTCCACTAGCAGGACTCATATTGATGGACACGACCTGAATTGTCTTTGCGTTCCTTGCGCGCAATGCTCCTGAAGAGTAGGGTGCACTGTTCTTCCTGAGCCAGACACTCCTCTCTCCGCAGAGGAAGAATTCGAGGATGACGCGTTCGGTTTCAGACAAACAGGGGCAATGACTTCAAATACTACACTCTATGCTGTACAACAACTCCGGCATTCATGCATCAAGGATTATCGGATATATCATAGATCGATTAGGAGGGATGCGACTGTAATACCAATTGATGCAGCAAACAATACAAGAACAGTGATCTAGGATGATAGCTGTTGCCGATCAGATAACACTTCACTCCCTCCTGTGTTGTTGGTAGTAGTGGATGAGACCAGTCGTCTGGAATGAGAAAGTTTGCATCAGCACTGTCGACTTGTGAAAAAAGACGTACGGAGCTGTCATGGCCCTTCACATCCTCAGGCCTGCTCAATTGTGCCAAGATGTTCTTCGCAAGCACCTTTCCTAGTTCAACGCCCATTTGATCTGGTTTCGAACAAGCCGCGGCTCAGTCAAGTAGCCCTTAAAACACAAATGTGGCTGACGAACCAAACGAATTGATACCACAGATGACACCCTGGGTAAAGATCTTGTGCTCGTATAACGCAATAAGCGCACCGAGTGTTCGGGGGGTCAACAGAGGGAACATGATACTGTTACTAGGCCTGTTCCCCTCGAACACCTTGCTCTTCACGAGCGCCTCATTCGCTCCAGGGCCAAGCTCCTTACGCACCTCTTCCTCGGTCTTTCCGAACGCGAGTGCCTCGGGTTGCGCAAAGTAGTTGGATAGGAGAATACGGTGGTGCTTAGAGTTGCCGATCGGGTTGTGCGACGTGCATGGGGCGAGGAAGTCTGCGGGGATAAGCTTCGTGCCCTGGTGGAGAAGCTGATAGAACGAATGCTGTCCGTTCGTACCCGCTGCACCCCAGATGATGGGCTGAGAAAATGATTGAAATGAACGTCTTGTCACAGAGCAACGAAGGAACTACGCACCCCAGTCTGGTAGTTGACGCGTTGCCCATTCTTGGTGACGGATTTGCCGTTAGATTCCATATCCCCCTGCTGGAAGTAATCCGCAAACTTGTGGAGATACTGGTCGTAAGGAAGGAGGACATGAGTCTGGGCACCGTAGAAGTTATTGTACCAGAGACCAATAATACCCAGAAGGACAGGGAGGTTGCGGTCGAGAGGCGTCTCTTTGAAGTGCTTGTCCATCCCATGTGCACCGCGCAACAGCTGCTCGAAACTGTCGTAACCGATGTAGAGTGCGATAGAGAGCCCAATTGCACTCCATAGGCTGTACCTCCCGCCAACCCAGTCCCAGAACTGGAACATGTTGGCCGTGTCAATGCCGAATGTCGTGACAGCCTTTGTGTTCGTGCTGAGGGCGACAAAGTGCTTAGCAACGTGCGCTTGATCTCTCGCGCTGGACAGGAACCACTCCCTGGCCGACTCGGCGTTGGTGATCGTCTCCTGCGTGGTGAACGTCTTGCTGGCGATGATGAACAGCGTGCGCTCCGGGTCGCACAAACGGAGAACCTCCGCGAGATGTGTACCATCGATATTGGATACGAAGCGTACATTGAGGCCTCGCTTCGCATACGGCTTCAGCGCCTCGGTCACCATCACCGGCCCAAGATCTGAGCCGCCGATGCCGATATTGACGATAGTATCGATCGTCTTGCCCGTGTATCCCTTCCATGCACCGCTCCTGACAGACTCCGAGAATTCCCTCATGTGGTTCAGCACGTCTGCAACTTCGTTGACGCCCGATTCCTCGATCTTGAACTCGTCGAAATTACGGAGCGCAACGTGCAATACTGCCCGATCCTCTGTGGTGTTAATGTGCTCTCCAGAAAACATCTTGTCGCGATACGTCTCGACCCCTGCCTCCCGCGCTAGGGCAAGAAGTGTGCCCAGGATAGGCTCGGTGATCAGGTTCTTGGAGTAGTCCAGGAGGAAGGTCGTGCTAGGATCGGTGGCGTCGACATATTGGGCGGAGAACTTCGAAAAGCGGTTGGGATCCTGAGCGAACAGGTCCTTGAGCACGAGCCTGGCATGCTCCCTGCTGTAGATCTCCTGGAGCTTCTGGTAAGCAGGGTACTCTGATAAGGTAACGCCGATCAGTGTTCTTGAGTAAGAGTTCGAGTGCAGTAGTAGGTCGGCTCAACGTACCCGTAGTGAGGCGTCCGCTCATGGTTGTAACTTAGGATGCGGTGAAAGTTAGGTGAAAGTAGGGAGGGAACGACATATTATATCATAGGCGGAACCACAACGAAGACGCTCCCATTGGCAAGCCGAAATTCCTCATCCTGTCGAAACACTGGAACAATTTGTCGCACGTTTGCTCTGCGATCGCAATGTGCCCACTGGGGCTGGGGGATCGTCACTCTGGCGATTGGCAATATCACTGATAACAAAAGAGCTACGGTGGTGGATGCACTTCACTTGCGTCCCACGAAGATCTGAGATGACGCGAAACAACTCAGTCTTCGATGTCTACCGAGAGGGAACGATTGTCTTCCATCGAATCTTTGGTCTGCCTTGGGGAGACTAATGTCTACCGCAGTTTGCACGTTTGCAGAGAACCCGCCACTTTCCTTTCTCCTCTGCAGTAAGAAGCTTGCTTTCAATTATGGCAATGCTTCCGATGCGTGGGATGGAGTATTTTTCGGAGTCGGTGCGGAAAGTTGGGTGCGTACGTGCTTTCACTCCAGCTTGGAAAAGCACTGAAAAAACCAGTCGACGAAAACATCCTCTTGCGCAGGTGTCGATATCCGCTACTTCGATCGCACTTCTTTACAGGTTTGATGAGTTCCCAACGGGCAGTCATTAAGATTTGTATGTCATACCTGTAAAGAAGGTCACACTGAGAGCATCATCAAGCGAACTCAGGATTCTTCTTGGGTGTCTTGATCTTTCCTCGCATCTCGCTCTTCAGGAAAATGCCGCCGGGATGACCGATGATCCCTAGGCAGGGCAGACAACAGCCATGGCAGGTCAGGACAGCAGAACAAAAGCTTAGTCCTTCGACCTCTCATAACCATCGTAATCGTCCGGTCCTCTCTCGTTGCCTCTCCCGGTCGCGGTCGCAATGCCTCTTCCCCTCTCTTCCCCAAGTGACTCGCAGCTAGGTTCCTGGCATGCCAATGGAGCAATGCTGGAGAGTAATGGTCTGTCCCACCTGACCATGTTCAAAGTACTCGATCCCAGAGAGGACGGAACCTTCACCACTGGCGAATGCATGGAACTGCAGTACCCTACAATTTATGTGCTCGTGCAGATGCTTCGCACCAAAGCATCAGTTCTCAATGGTTTACAACCAGGCGCCTTGCCAATCACCCCTCTCAGCAGAATGTTTACCATTTCTGCTGCGAATGGCTCTAAAACCACTGTGACCCCCGCCTACGCATTCACAGACCACTGATCACAGGGGCAGACGATTGAATAATGCATTGTAGACACTGGAATGCCTCCTACTGGATGACTCGCTCCCTTCAACGCATACGTTGCTCTGTCGCGAAGCCGTGGGAAAAGTACCATCCGACTTCTTAGAGACTTCGACGACAAATTGTTCACGCAACATCCCAGTGAATATCTACGCAACGAAGACAACCGTCTCGAGAAGATGGACCAAAAAACAAGTCTACTTTGGAATACATCAAATGCACTTGCAAGATCTGGAGACAACCAAATGAAATGAACATTTATAGTATTCCTATGTTGAATTGACTCTCAACATTGTAGGATTATAGCAGAACATCAAAATCAAATGCATCTGTAGGATCTGGAGACAACCAAATGTAATGAACATTTATAGTATTGCTATGCAGTTGAACTGACCCTCAACACATTGTAAGATTATAGCCAAACATCAAAGGCTCCACTAGACAACCAAATATTATGATAATTTATAGTATGGCTATGTTGACAGAATGATACTCAATATTGTAGCTTTATCACAGTATCCACATTAGACCCCTGTCGCAACGGCTGAGTTAATTTCACGCGAACCTTTGGCGCTCATTCAAACCATGATATTTGCGGATGACGAAAAAATGTACATGCTTTTCGAGTCGGTGACCTTGCGGAGCAAGGTAACTATGTAAAATCCTCTACTCTACCTTGGACTTCATCTGGGTGACTATCCACTTTCCAGCTGTGGTCCACCACGTTAGCATACACACAAGGCCCATTCCAACGCCCAACAAAAAGTGTAACAAAACAGGTACTGAAAGCCAGGCATGACGGGATGACAATTCCATCACATGCTGCTTGCTCTCATTGAGCGAGATGACCACGTACGACACAGCGGTTGCGACCAAGAATCGCCAATCAGGGAGCACGTCGATGAGGATGGATGGCGCTGAGTTCATGCGCTTCCCGAAGAAGTGTAGGGTAAAGGGTATGGTATAAAGTATGCGGGCAGATAAGTTGACAATGTTCGCGTACACCAGCGATGCGTCTCCAAATCCAAGCCGGTAGAAAGAAATCGCCGAGATGATATATAAGCTAGAATATCCTAACATCCACCTGCAAGCCGTGAAACCGGAGAGAAGTTCGTAGGAGGTTGACGCGACGTACCAGCTCTGCTTGCGCAAATCATCTGGAGTAGCAGTACTTGAATGAAATGCCTCAAGCCCTCCATTAATGGCAAGGAAAGGGATGTACCACACCCATGCAGATAAGACATGGGGAGCGCTCGTTGCCAAGTATTGGGGAGGGAGCAAGACTTGCATCACGATTGGCAGGTATAGGGAACCAAAGGTCACGACGAGTACTGAAAATGTTACCTGGATCGATAGCAGCGTTGTA
>Ga0307511_10005874_pt1 | contig 12405 bp, 8 predicted proteins | sample 13_EM_MG_FD_200266 | JGI IMG/M metagenome (GOLD analysis project Ga0307511, IMG submission 200266) | Populus trichocarpa ectomycorrhiza microbial communities from riparian zone in the Pacific Northwest, United States - 13_EM | ecosystem: Host-associated > Plants > Roots > Unclassified | place...
CTAACACTGCCGTGGGTGCAAAGGTGCAGATGTGGGCGAGAATCTCTGATGGGAGTTTGTTGATGGGTACGAACACGTTTCTCATCGATCGGAGGACGCGGGCAGCTTTTACCAGGCTTTCTTCCGTGCTGATGACCTGATAAGACCGGTAAGTCGAACGTCGAACCAGGAAGAGACGACGGAGGGGTTCAGGGGCGTACTTCTGAGAGAGAAACGCTCGAATCCGTGCTATCGTGCATGATCGTTAGCATCGGAAGTACTAGGAGGAGTTGACATGGACTCACAAATCATTGTGAACCCATGTCTCGAGTTTGGCTGAGAGAGAATTCGCCCAGAGCCTGAGGCATAGTCATGGTCGTTCTTGACACTGACGTGTGGAGTCCGGGGAACGCCGGCCAGATGCCAGTGGATGGGTGTCGTTCCGTTGCCCTGGGCGTCTATCGCATTCTCCAAGGAACGGATGATCAACATCTTCCGGCCCGACTGCCCATTGATTTCAGCCACTGTCACTGCCACGGCCGCCCATACCTAGTGTTTGTATATGCAGAGAGATTGTGGGCCCGCCGCACTTCTCCCAAACCGGTCCTGCGCGTTCCCTACCTGGTCGAGGGCTGCTCGGCTGAGGTCACGTAAATGCAACGGGTGAGACGCTCGACAATTTTCCCCACCTGTCCTCACCCGCGGGGGTAGAATAGACCGTGTTGATCACCCTTTTCTTTCATACCCCGACCTACCCTCGAAATGGGTTCTCAATTCAACACAGCGTCCTCTCATCTCTCCCACCAGTTGCTTTGCAAAGAGAGCACACCAACTACCCGCTCGAGAAGTTGGAACATTGATCAACAACTTTCTCGTGTTGAGCGGGGATTTGGGCGGCCAGTGACGCGAGGCCTTCCTATGTTGGGCATCTCTCCCATACTTCGTTCGAATGACTTTGTACCTTAATCTTCGAATCAATACACGACAACTATGTCCTTTCCTGTATGTCTCAGGGCTCGGACAGATCAACCTCCTCGTCATCCACCCAAACCCCCTCCAAGACATTCCCAAGCGCTGCCCTCTTCTTCATCACTTCAACTGCCCCCTTCTTCATCATTTCAAGGAACCGGGGTCGAGGTAGCTCCACCGATGTACAGTTAGAAAAGATGAGGAGCTGCAAAAGCGGGAAAAGCAACACCATCCCACCCGATTCACCTTCAAATGGTTGTAATAGACGAACCACCATTCTGGGATTCGTCTTCTCGACTTGGAATTCGCGAACCCGGTTCAACCCCCTGAAGCATTCCCGAAGATATTGTAAATATTTTCCTTTGTTCGTGGTGTAACCGAAACCACCAAGAATAAGGATTTCCACCGTAGTTAATGGTGAGGGGCTCCGTCGGAGAGCGTCGAGGTAGCAACCGAGCCGCGAAAGTTGTGCCTGGAATTCATCATCACCGGTCTCTCCAGCCCGTGGATCTTCGTCTGTGGTTGTAGTCTCCCAATCCGGAGTTAACCATGACCGACTGTTCATGTCCATTTTGTGATGGGGGCCGGCGCATAGACTACCCCATCCGGGAATCCACAACTCCGCTTGACCATTGAGCGTGCTAGGACACTCCTCGATGAAAAACCTGACCTCTGTGAGCCCGGAACCTGCACCAAAACCACCTCCAGGGCCCGAGATGATTTCCCGGGCGTGGATCAGAGTGAGGAGGTAGCTCGTGCCACGTGGAAACGTATTCACTGGTATGATCCAGATATTGCACTGGCCAGTTGTGGGGAGGAGCAGGTAAGGGAGAAGGTCGACGTCGATGTGAAGGAGAGAATCGGGGGTTGGTGACGATGGCCTTCCTCCGAGTCTGGCAATTTTCAGGTGTTGGAGGGCGGCGGGTTCGATATGAGCGCCTGCGCCGTCCGCGTCGGAGTAGTTGACGCGGTTAAGCTCGAGCTCCTCGAGCATAGGGTGACCTCTGAGGAAGCTAACCATATCTGAAACGCGTGGCCCCTCGAATCCGCCCTCGGTGATATGGGAAAAATATCGTAGGCTCGGGAACGTGATGGAGGATAAGTGTGTATCGACGTTGTAGAGGGTGAGATCCGTGATATTAACTCCCAAGGAAGATATCCTCTCCATCATCGGGGCAGATAACCTGAACTCGATTGATGATTTTCGGAAGCAAAGGTGGCGCAGTACCATCATCTCGGGCCCACCGCTGAGTGAATCCAAGATTCGTTCGTGATCACCCGGAAGTAGGGAGAGGGAAAGCAGCCGGACCCGATCCATGTGTGGGACGACCTTCCGACAAATTCTGTCCACCGGCGATCCTTCACAAACGTACACGTCGAGCGGCACCCTCGCAGATCGCGTAAGATGAACGTCTACATGGAGGGGGTCTTCTGTATAAATCTCGTTCCAGAGGGAAGGCGAGGCGAGGAGAGTGTTTCGCCAGGTACGACAGATTTGAGCACATAGGTGCGCAAAGTCAGATGATATGGCATCTGATGTGAAGGTGCAGATGTGGGTGAGGATCTCGGGTGGGAGTTTATTGATGGGCGCGAACACGTTTCTCATCGATCGGAGAACGCGGGCAGCTTTCACCAGGTTATCTTCCGCGCTGATTACCTGATAATGCGGGTAAATCAAACGTCGGATCAGGAGGAGACAACTGGGGGGTTCTGGGCGTACTTCTGAGAGGGAGAGGCTCAAATCCGTGCTATCGATCGCCATCGTCATTCTCCCATGTTCGTGGGGGATTGATTCGCACCGACGGACTCACAAGTTGTTTTGAACACATGCCTCGAGTTTGGCTTCCAGAGCAGACACCAGCTGACTGAGAGAGGATTCACCCAGAGGCTGAGGCAAAGCGATGGTCGTTTCTGACATGGGGTGTGCGGGTGTGATCGAGATCCATCAGAAGTTCTTCCCGCTTGTCCCGCTCTGCTGAATCACAAAACAGACGATCACCAATCCTGATTTCGGTCGAACGATGTCTACCTCCACCGCCGGTCGAATTTCTTCTGTATCTCGACGATCACGCGCTACGAATTAGTTCCTACGAGGCGTGGCCTTTGACACGAGGCACGTCGGGAACGATGAAATATCTCGCATCGGATGAGATTAAATCGCGTTTTCAGTATTACCTTTGACCAGGCTCTGGTCGGACTAACGAACGAATGTACTGCATAGGTAGTGGCCGATCCATATCATATGTTAGAGAACACTTAAAATGAGTATCTAACTCTAGGCATGGAGAGCGTTCGTTATACGGCACAAGAAATCGACATGTGGATGGGAGGGTCAAACAACAGAGAAGGAAAAAAGGGGAAGGGAGAACCGCAACTGTAGAACCACAGAGTTTATCTAGGAAACTTGCGGCCTATAACATCGAGCGGGCTTTGGAAGGGGGAACATTCTTCGGGACAGTCAAGACGACTTCTGGTTTCTTGGCCCATTCTCTTGATCACCGAATTCAACACCGCGTCCAGGCCCTTTCACCACTCCCACCATTCGCTTTGCCTAGAGAGTAAACTCGCTGATCACTTGAGAAGTAGGAACGTTAAACAAACTTCTTGTACTGAGTGCAGACTTTGGGTTGATTGCCGGTGACGGGAGGCGTTCCCATGTTGTGCACCTCTCCTAGACTACGTTCGAACGACTTTGTACCTCAATCATCGAACCAATACAAGCATAACTACGTTGTTTCCTGTACTTCTGACAGCTCGGGGAGATCAACCTTCTTGTCATCCACCCAGACCTCCAAGACGTTCCCACGTGCCGCCCTCTCTTTCATCACCTCAAGAAACCCGGGCCGATGTGGCTCCATCGGTGTACAACCATAAAAGGCGAGACCCCACAACAGGGGGAAAAGCACCACCATCTCGCCCGATTCGCCTTTGAATGGTTGTAATAGGTGAACCACCATCCCAGAGTTCGTTTTTTCGACGTGGAAATCGCGAACCCGGTTCAACCCCACAAAGCATTCCCGGAGATACTGTAGATACTTCTCTTTGTTTGTGGTGTAACCGAAACCACAGAGCCTGAGGAACCCTACTGTGGCTAACGGCGAGGGGCTCCATCGGAGAGGGTCGAGGTAACAGCCAAGCCGCGAGAGCTGCGCCTGGAATTCGTCATTACCTGCCTCTCCAGCCCCTGGATCTTCGTCTGTGGTTGTCTCCCAATCTGGAGTTACCCATGACCGACTGTCCACGACCAGAGTTTCGGGGCCGACGCAGAGACTACCCCATCCAGTAATCCAAAACTCCACTTGACCAGTGAGCGTGTTGGGACCCTCATCGATGGAAAGTCTTGCCTGTGAGAACCCGGAACCTCCACCAAAACCACCTCCAGGGCTTGATATGATTTCCCAGGCGCGGATCAGAGTGAGAAGGTAGTTGGTTCCACTTGGAAACCCTGTGTTCACCAGCCTGACCCAGACCTCACACTGGCCAAGTGGGGGGAAGGATAGGTAAGAAAGAAGGTTAGCCTCGATGTGAGGAAGAGAATCGGGGGATGGTGATGATAACCTTCCTCCGAGTTGGACGTCTTTCAGGTGTCGGAAGGCGATGGGTTCGATATGACTGCCGGCGTCGTCCTCGTCCTCGTCGGAGTAGTTGACACGGTAGAGGTCGAGCTCCTCAAGTGTAGGGTGACCTCTAAGGAAGCCAATCATATCCGAAACGCGTGGCCCCTCGAATCCATCCTCCGTGACAAGGCCGAAAGATAGTAGGTGCGGAAACGTGAGGGAGGACAAGTGTGTGTCGAAGTTCCAGAGGAAGAGCTCCGTGATGTTGACTCCGGAGGAAGATATCTTCTCCATGATCGAGGCAGACAAGCTTGATATGCGAAATGTTCTGTCGATGTGAAGGGTGCGCAACAACAACATTTTGGGCGCCCTGAACCAATCAAAGATACCACCATCCTCATCGATTATGGAGAGATAGAGCAGCCGGACCCGGCCAAAGTGTGGGGCAACCTTCGACAAAATTTCGGTTGCTGTTGACGCTTCAAATATGTACATATCGAGCGGTACGGTCCCAGATTGCGTGAGATGAACGTTGATGTGAAGGGGGTAATGCGAGTGGATCTCGTTCCAGAGTGAAGGGGAGGCGAGGAGAGTGTTTCGCCAGGTACGACAGACTTGAGCGCAGAGGTGCGCAAAGTCAGATGGTATGGCATCTGATGCGAAGGTGCAGATGTGGGTGAGGATCTCGGGTGGGAGTTTATTGATGGGCGCGAACACGTTTCTCGTCGATCGGAGGATGCGGGCAGCTTTTACCAGGCTTTCTTCCGCATTAATGATCTGATAATACGGGTAAGTCAAACATTAGACAAGCAGGAGACAACGGAGGGGTCATGGGACGTACTTCTGAGAGGGAAAGGCTCGAATTCGTGCTATCGCGCATGATTATTAGCATCGCGAGTGCTTGGAGCTGATACAGACGAACTCACAAATCGTTTTGAACGTATGTCTCGAGTTTAGCTTCGAGAGCAGACACCAGCTGGTTGAGAGAGAATTCGCCCAGAGTCTGGGGTAAGGTGATGGTCGTTCCTGACATGCGGAGTACGGGAAGCGCCGGCCAGATGCGATCCGGGTACTGATGATCACTGATCCTGAGAGAGTTTCTCAACAACTACCCGCTATGAATGAGATTCTACAAGGCGGGCATTTGACACGAGACGCCGGATGACTCGAATCGCGTTTCCAGCACTACCCTCGACGAGGCTGAGGTCGGACTGACGAACGAATGTACTGCGTGAAGTGACTAATCCGTATCGCATTTTAGAGCACTGAACATGAGTATCCAACTCTAGACATGGAGAGCGTTCGTTAAACGGTATAAGAAATCGTTATGTAGATGAGAGGGAGTCAGGGAACAGAGAAGAAAAGGGGGCGGTGATAATCGCAACCATCCAACCACCAAACTTATGGAGGAAATATGCAGCCTATAGCCTCGAACGGGGTTGGGAGGGAGTCTTCTTCGGGACGGTCAAGACGACTTCCGGTTTCTTGATACTCCAAGCCTGGACTTCCTCCAACATCGCGTTCCTCTTCCCCTTCGGCACACCGACAACGATCTTGTAGGTATCTTCGTTAACCATCAAAGCTTGCATGATTCCAATCGGGAACGGAGTGTCGTCACCAGCGGAAACCACAACCTTTCGTTTTCCTCCCCCACTGGAAGACGAAGGACCGCTCGCGTTGTCGGCAAACTTGAACCCAAAGTTGAGAACCTCGTCGAGGATCAAATCCTTGGGCCAACAGGTGAATTGACACCGCGTGGTGGGTATGAACCGCCTAACATCCGTGCTCTCCAGGGTCTTGATCTCCCTCGCGATGAATTCGGGTTCGAGGTGTTCCGCCAACGCCTTCTTCACGGCAGCCGCAATGAACGCTATGTCCGAATTGACGATCTGTCCTCGTGGGAGGGAGACGCATACACCGGGGTTGAAGTTCCCATAGTAGTGATCTTCGACCATCGCACGGTTGGGAACGCGTTTTCGGCCATTGGCAGCCAATCCAAGATTGACAACCTCGTCTTCCGGCAGGTGAGATAACGCGACGCGAGCCGTAGCTTGCCAGAGAAGAGCGGTGAGAACTTGGAAGGTGGTGATGTTAGGGGAGGATGCGGAAGAGTTGATCGCATTTTTTATCTGAGTGAGTTTCTGGGTTGTGGTGTAGATTTGGACGAGGTCAGTTGGTTGGGGGGGAGGGAATGGAGGAGGGGGTTGGTTCGGAGGGAGGATCATCATGCCGGGGACTGAGGTCAAGGGTTGGAGAGCGGACACAGGGGAGGATAGAGTGTCAAAGTACTTGAGGGGTTCGCGTGACCAGGATTTCGGGACCGTCGAAAGGTACGGTTTGTTTGCGAAACGACGCGCGTAGGCGTATGTAAAGTCCATCGTCGAGGTCAGATCGCCGACGACGTGGTGGATGGCGATACACAGGACGTATGTTCCGCACGTGAACTGTGATGCACATTTAATGGGATGACAGAATAGAAAGGGTGAGTGCACGTACCGCGGTGAATTTTATGGCGATTAATGGTTCACCAGGGGCAGGGACCCCGAAAATGAGACCCCTCGGATTGATCCCCTCGACATGCTCTCCCGGAAACTTCTTGTTCCTCAGCTCGTAAATGAAATCTGCGCCGACGTCATCCGAGTGTATGTAGAGATTTCCGGAGTCGTCGCGTCTGAAAGATCCGGCGAGAACGGGGAAGTGTTCGAGTACATCAGCGAGGGATGAGATGAGATTGAGGACAGTCTCTTTCACTGGGTAGTCCGCCTGGGACACCGGTGGGAAGAAGTAATAGATGGGGGCCCAGACGGGGGGAACCACGAGGTCCATGGTGTGAACCTTTACGGGCTCTGGACGGGGGAGGCCGAGTCCGGTAGCGGGCTTCACTCTGATCGTTGCAACGACTGGCTGAGACATGGCGTTGGAGAGAGAGGAAGGGAGGAGAAGGTGGGGGTGGCGATATGGTCGGTATCTGTTTTATAAACTCCTTTGACATCCGGGGCTGCGAAACGAAACGTGTTGATCTGGCAGGAGCTGCAGGAGACGTTCCCCGTGTTGGGCCATTGGGCTAATCACTAGTCACCAGTGTTTCTTCGTCCTTCCAGAGCCATAGTGTCCTTCCGGTTGAGAGGTGAGCTGGAAGACAAAACGCGTCCTCAGCGGAGACAAGGGGAAAGCGTAGAGGGATGAACGTCTTCCCGTTCCCCTCGGCGTCTGTCGCGGTTCCCCGTGTCCACATTCTCTGAGCAACGGGATGATCGGCATCTTCCGGCCCGGCTACCCGTCTTCAGCCATCAGCGTTGCTCTCCTATCTTTGCCACAGCCACCGAATAGAGTGTATGTATACACAGAGAAAATTGTGCGCCCACGCTCCCCACCTCGTTGAGGGCTGACGCTGCTCGGCTGAAGTCACGTAAATGCGACAAGTGAGATTGTCCTCGGCACCCGCGCGGGGTCGACTAGACCGCATTGGTCACCCTTTGTTTTCATGTCCCGACCTATGCTCGAAATGAACCCCCGACCGCCGAATTCAACACCGCGTGCCCTTTTCGCACCGCACTCCCACGCATACAACTCGCCCAGCCGCTATACATTTTTCCGAGAGTACATTCACTATTCGCTTGAGAGGCGGCGATGTCGATCAGCCCACTGTGTTGAGCGCGGACTTCAGGTTACCAATGACGAGGAACCTCCCTCGTGCTTCACATCCCTCCCAGCCTCCGTTCGAACTGCTTTGTATTGTACTCTTTGAACTACACGGCTGTAATACACGCACAACTACGTCCTTTCCTGTATGTCTGACAGCTCGGAGAGATCAACCTTCACACCATCCACCCGGGCCGCCTTCAAAATATTTCCAAGCGCTGCCCTCTGTTTCATCACCTCAAGAAATCGGGACCGATGCAGCTCCGCCGGTGTACAATTAGAGAAGGTTAGAAGCCGCAACAGTGGGAGGAGCACCATCGATCCGCCTTCGAATGGCTGTAATAGCTGAACGACCATCCCGGGGTTCGTCTTGTCGACCCGGAATTTGCGGACCCGGTTCAGCCCCGCGAAGCATTCCCGGAGATACTGTAGATACTTCCCTTTGTTTGTAGTGTAACCGAAACCGCATAGCGTGAGGACCCTCAATGTGGCTAACGGCGAGGGGCTCCATCTGAGAGGGTCGAGGTAACAGCCCAACCGCGAGAGCTGTGCCTGGAATTCGTCATCACCGGCCTCTCCACCCCCAGGATCACCGTCTGTAGTTGTCGTCTCCCAATCTGGAGTTAACCATGACCGACTGTCCCCAGCCATATCTCCAGGACTAACGCAAAGACCGCCCCATCCAGGAACCCGCAACTCCACTTGACCAGTGAGCGTGCTGGGACTCTCTTCGATGGAAAGGTTGGCCTGCGTGAACCCGGAACCTCCCCCAAAACCACCTCCTGGGCTTGATATGATTTCCCAGGCACGGATCAGAGTGAGGAGGTGGTTCGTGTTATATGGAAACCGTACATTTTTCGGGCTGATCCGGATCTCACATCGGCCAGTTGGGGGGAGGAGCAGGTAAGGAAGAAGATCAACCTTGATGTAAGGAAGAGAATCTGGGGAATTTGATGATGACGTTCCTCCGAGTATGGTAGACTTTAGGTATCGGAGGGCGACGGGTTCGATATGAGTGCCTGTGCTGTCCGCATCGGAGTAGTTGGTACGGTTAAGGTCGAGATCTTTGAGCATAGGGTGACCCCTGAGGAAGCCAATCATATCGGAGATACATGGCCCCTTGAATCCATCCCCCGTGGTAAGGGCAAAATACAGTAGGCGCGGAAACGTGAGGGAGGACAAGTGTGTATTGACGTTGTAGAGGGAGAGATTCGTGATGTTGGCTGCGAGGGAAGACACCTTCTTCATCCCCAGGGCAGACAACCTTATTTTGTCTGATGCTTTTTTGAAGTGAAAGTCGCGCAATAACGTCATCTCAGGCCCATCCCTGAGTGAATCCAAGATCCGTCTGTGATCACCCGCGGATATGGAGAGAGAGAGCAGCCGGACCCGACCCATGTGGGGGACGATCTTCTGACAAAATCCATCCACTGGCGATCCTTCACAAAAGTACACCTCGAGCGGTACCTTCCCAGATCGCGCGAGATGAACGTCGACGTGGAGGGGGTCTTCCGTACGAATCTCGTTCCAGAGTGAAGGGGATGCGAGGAGAGTGTTTCTCCAGGTACGACAGACTTGAGCGCAGAGGTGCGCAAAGTCAGATACGAGGTTCGGTGCGAAGGTGCAGACATGGACAAGGATCTCGGGTGGGAGTGTGTTGATTGGTACGAACCCATTTCTCATCGATCGGAGAACGCGGGCAGCTTTGGCCAGGCTTTCCTCAGTGCTAATGATCTGATAAGGCGGGTAAGTCACACGATTGCTCGTGAGGAGACAGGGCTTTGGGGGCGTACTTCTGAGAGGGAAAGACTTGAATTCGTACTATCGCGTATGGTCGTCAGCGTCGCGAGTACTTGGGGAGTTTACACGGACGGACTCACAACTCATCTGGAAGGCATGTCTCGAGTTTAGCTGCGAGAGCAGACACCAGCTGACTGAAAGAAAATCCGTCCAGAATCTCAGGCTGGCTTGTGGACATTCCTGGGGCCGAGGTAGGAGGGATAGGGAAGTGCGGCCACGAGGCTGACGGCGCTGTTGCCACACGGCATTACGCAAGGAGGACAGCCTGTCTGAGGCCGGAGGATCTGTGTACTACATTAAACTATCGGCCGCTGAGTTTAGCACCATAGTATGGCCCTTTCGTATAACCGTACCTTCCCGTGCAATCTTGGACCGCTCGCCGTGTTCTTTTCCTAGAGAGTGCATTTAAAGCCCACTCGTGCGGCGGGCCCTTCGCGGTTTCTCGTCGTGGGCACGCAATTTGGGTTTCCAACGATGGGAGGCCTTCCCGTTGTATAAATCTCTCCCAGACTTCGTCCGAATGTCCTTATATGCTGGTCTTCGAACAAATACACGCATGACTACGATCTTTCCTGTACGCCTAACAGTCCGGAGGGATCAACCTTCACGTCATCTACCAAAACCTCCTCCAAGACGTTCCCAAGCGCAGCCCTCCTTTTCACCACCTCGAGGAGTGCGGGTAGAGGCAGCTCCACTGGCATGAATTTTTCAATGGACAGGAGCTCCAACAGCGGGAAAACCAACACTATCCCACCCGATTCGTCCTCAAATGGTCGCAAAAGATGAGTAACCATCCGCGGGTTCGTCTCCTCAACTTGGAAGTTACGAACCCGGGCCAGCCCCCTGAAGCATTCTCGGAGATACCGTAGGTACTTCTCTTTGTCTCTGGTGTAACCGAAACCAGCTAAAAGAAGGGTCTCGATTGCGGCTAATGGCGAGGGACTCCATCGGAGAGGGTCGAGGAAACAATCGAGCCGTGAGAGTTGTGCCTGGATTCCATCTTCGCCGGCCTTTCCAACTCCGGGACCTCCGTCTGTGGTTACGGTCTCCCAATCTGGAATCGACCATGACTGACGATCCACGGTTATATCCTCTGGACCATGAACTTCAACGTAAAGGTTGTCCCGTCTAGCAATCTCCGACACCAACCGACCAATGAGTGTACTGGGACTCTCCTCGATGTTAATCTCAACGCATGTGAACCCAGTACCTTCACCAAACCCGCCTCCGGGACTGGAGACGGATTCATGGGCGCGGATCAGGGTGAGGAGGTAGTTCGTGTCACGCGGTAGCGTGCCTTTTCCTAGGTCGATCCAGATACCACGCCGGCAGGTTGGGGGGAGGTGTAGGTAAGGAAGAAGCTCGACCTCGAGGTAAGTACGGGAATCAGGGGATGGAGCTGATGGCCTTCCTCCGAATGCAATGGATTCCAGGTTTTGGAAAGCGACGGGTTCGATATGTGTGCTTGCGTCGTCCGCACTGGAATAGCTGGCGCGGTGAAGCTCGATCTCCTTGAGTATAGGGTGAGCTCTGAGGAAATCGATCACATCCGAGATACGCGACCCCTTGAATCCGTCCTCCGTGTTAAGGGCGAAATATTGTAGACGTGGAAATGTTAGAGAGGATAGGTGGATATCGACGTTCGAGAGGACGAGAGTTACAGTGTTGGCAGCAAAGGAAGATATCTTCTCCATCACCGGGGCGGATAACTTCAACTGGGGCGACCCTTTTTTGAAGTGAAAGTCGCGTAATAACATCATCTTCGGTCCACTTTCGAGTAAATCCAAGATTTGGTCGCAATTACCCGGACGTAGAGAGAGCATAAGCAACTGGACCCGATCGATGTGTGGGATGATCTTCTGACGAAATTGATCCACTGGTGATCCTTCGTAAAAGTAAACCTCGAGCGGTACCTTCCCAGACCGCGCGAGGTGAACGTTGAGGTGGATGGGGTCATCCATGTGGATCTCGCTCCAGAGCGAAGGAGAGGTGAGGAGGATGTTTCGCCAGGAACGGCAGACTTGAGCACAGGGGTGCGCGAGGTCAGATGTGACGTCGGCGTCGGGTGTGAAGGTGCAGATGTGGGTAAGGATCTCGGGTGGGAGTTTGTTGATTGGTGCGAACGCATTTCGGATCGATCGGGCGGTGCGGACAGCTTTGACGAGGCTTTCTTCGGTGCTGATAATCTGATAGAACATGGAAGTCAAAAGTTGAGTCGTGAGGAGACAACCGGGGGGGACTTCTGGGGCGCACTTCTGAGAGAGAAAGGTTCGAATCCGTGCTATCGCGCATGACATGATCACTAGCATCGCGAGTACTTGGGGGAGCTGACACAGATGTCGGAAAAACCCTCACGGAATTTTGATAAGGCGCTAATTGTTATATAATTATGAGACAATATCAATTGATTGATAACTTCTCGGGATTAGACGGCAATTAGAAGCAGTGATTATCTAAA